>JAABUX010000683.1_pt1 | contig 55963 bp, 57 predicted proteins | sample 5561851 | NCBI WGS metagenome assembly JAABUX01 (sample SAMN10711883, study PRJNA513361) | rock metagenome | isolation source: Antarctica rocks | place: Antarctica: Victoria Land, Richard Nunatak red sandstone | collected 2016-01-03
CCGAATAAAACACGCTCGACCCGCCATGGCGCTTCGGATGTGGCACAAATGGGCTCCTTACCACCGAATTTGCTTTGGCCGACGAGCTTGCCCTCCCGCCTCACTCCGACAGACTGCTGGGCCTCGGAGAGCTGCGTCGCGGCGAGGGCGCTGTGAATCAGCTTCGTCACGCTGGCGATCCGGTACGGCTTCTGCAGGAACATCGCACCCTTCGGCAACTGCCCGGTGATGGCCTCGTTGCTGTAGCCGGAGGCGAACACGACCGGGATGCCCGGACGCAGGCGCCGGGCTGCCTCCGCCAGGGCGACGCCGTTGATGCCGGGCATCACGATGTCGGTGAAGATGAGCGAGATCATGGGGTTCGCCTGCAATGCGGCGAGCGCCTGGGCGGCGTCGGCCGCGCAGATCACCGCGAAACCGTCCGCGCGCAGGCTTGCCGCGGCGATCTCGAGCACCTCCGGCTCGTCCTCCACCACGAGCAGCGTCTCCAGGCTGGACCCGGAGCGGGCGATCGCGGCGAGGTCGGGCTTGCGGTCGAGCGGCGGCAGGCTCCGTGCCGCGACCGCGCGCGGCAGCAGCAGCTCGACCACGGTACCGCGGCCGGGACGGCTCTCGATGCGCATGGCACCGCCCGACTGGCGCACGAAGCCGTAGCTCTGCGACAATCCGAGGCCGCTGCCCTGGCCGGTCGGCCTGGTGGTGAAGAACGGCTCCAGCGCCCGCCCGCGCACCGCCTCGGACATGCCGCAGCCATCGTCCTCCACGGCGATGCAGACATAGTCGCCAGCGACGACCGCGTCCTCGCGGTTGGCGTCCAGCCAAGTGGTGTCATGGCCGCGCAGGCTGGTGTTCCGGATCGCGATCCGGATGCTGCCCTGGCCCTTGATGGCCTGGGCCGCGTTGATGACGAGGTTGAGCAGGGCGGCTTCCAGCTGGTTCTGGTCGGCCAGGCATGACCAAGGTGCCGCCGCGCGCGGCTCGATCAGGAGCGCGACCTGTTCGCCGACGGTTCCGGACAGCAGGCTGCTCATACCGTCGAGGACGGCCTCGGCGTGCAGCGGCTTCGGGTTGAGCCGCTGGCGACGCGAGAACGCCAGCAGCTGCGCGGTCAGCCTGTCGGCACGGCCGGAGGCGCGCGCGGCCGCGTCGACGAACTGCAGCGCCGCGCGGTCGTGCTTGAGCTTGCGGGCGAGCATCTCCAGGTTGCCGTCGATGACGGTCAGCATGTTGTTGAAGTCGTGCGCGATGCCCCCGGTCAGCTTGCCGATGGCCTCCATCTTCTGGGACTGGATCAGGCGCTCCTCCGTGGCACGCAGCACGCGCTCGGTCCGCCGGCGCATGGTGACATCGGTGAGGACGCCGAGGACATGGAGCGGACGGCGCTGGCCGTCCCGCTCCAGCCGGGCGGAAAGCAGCACGTCGACGAACGTGCCGTCCTGCTTGCGGAAGACGCATTCGACCTCGCGCAGCTCGCCGGCGTCGAGCAGGATCGCCAGGCCCAGGTCAAGCCGGTCCGCGGTCTCGGGCAGGCAGAAGTCGTTGAGCGGCCGCCCGATCACGTCGTCGCGCGCATAGCCGAGCAGGTCGCACCAGTAGTCGCTGATCCCGGTCAGCCGGCCCTCGACGTCCAGCACGTGCAGCGGCACCGGCGTGCGGTTGTAGATGCCGCGATGACGTGCCTCGCTCTCCTGCAGGAGGCGGGCGGCACGGTCATTCTCCAGGATGCGCAGGGCGAGCTGCCGGTTGGCGAGTTGCAGGTCGGACGGCGAGGGGACCGCCAGCGCCCTGGGCATCAACGGCCACAGGATGATGGCGGTGACCACCGAGAGCAGCGCGGTGACGGCCTTGACGATGCCCTCGAGACGGTACGACGGCACCCAGAGCGTCAGCACCGCCAGCCAGTGCGTCGTCCCGCAGGCGAGGATGAAGCCGGCGAACAGGTAGACCAGCCACCTGAAGGCTAGGTCGCGGCGCTTGTGGACGAACCACGCCATGGCGACCGGGATCGAGTAGTACGACAGGGCGATGATGGCGTCCGAGCTGGCCTGGAGAGCGACGAGGCCGGGGTTCCAGAGCAGGCAGAAGCCTTGCGGCATCAGGCCGGACAGGCCGACGACGCTACCTGACGGATCCATCTCCGATCAGTCCGATGTCATTACGTTCGCGCGGGCGGCTGCATGACGATACCGTAACGATTTCGGTGGCGGTGTGAAACAACAAAAGCAGTCCGGATGATGGTCAGTATCCGGGACGGTCCCCGCCGTCCGTCCACCGCCCGCACGGCCCGCCGCGAGACGTTGCACTTACCGACTATTTACCGACGTTCCGCGATGTCTTGCCTCTCGTCACGGTGTTACTTCAGCGTCACCCCAGCCCCTGCCGGCGAGGTGGGCGATCAGCCCGGCACCGAGTTCGACCAGCCGCTCGGTCAGGTCGGCGCCGGTACGCGCGGACGACAGCGTGGCGTCCCCGGTCACCGCCCCGGCGCCGACCTCCAGCGGCAGGCCGATCTCCACCCCGTCGAACCAGGCGGTGCCGAAATGGCCGGTCTCGAGGCCGAGCACGTCGCGGACGGGCGTCGGCGTCCGAGGCACCAGCCCGGGCCGAACGAGTTCCGGAAACAGGTGCATCGCCACGCTGGCGAGCGGGTCGGCGCCGTGGCCCGCCGCCCGCGCCGCCGCCTCCGCGCCAAGGACGGGGACCAGCAGCTGGCCCGCGATCGGCCAGATCTGGAAGTTCGGCACCAGGATCCCCCTGGCAAGCAGGATCTCCTGGGTGACGTCGTGGATCGCCTGGGCGTTGCCGCCGTGGCCGTTGACGACGATCAGCCGGCCTATGCCGTGCCGCAGCAGGCAGGCGGTGACGTCGCGCAGGACGTGGCGCAGCGTCTCCTGCGACAGGGCGATGGCGCCCGGGACGCTGCCGAAGAAGTCCCTGCCGCCGAACGGCAGCACGGGTGCGACCAGGGTGTCGTGACCGCGGCTGCGGGCGCGCCCGGCGATCAGGTTGGCGATCCGGTCGGCGCAGAGGAAGTCGCCCATCGGCGCGTGCGGCCCCTGGTCTTCCTGGCTGCCCAATGGCAGCAGCAGCACCGGGCCGGCGGCGAAGCGGTCGCGTGCCTCGGCGCTGGTCAGCTCGGCCAGGCTGGTGCGTGTGCTGGAGGCGTGTAGCATGGATGCTCCGGATCGTCTTGACGGAGGGTGGCGGCTCGGTTCGGATGCGGCGCCCTGCCGGGACCGGATCCCGCCTGATGATATAAGGTTGTGTCGATGAGATCTGCCTGGTCTGTTTGCGTCGTCTGCGTGTTCCTGTGGGGCGGTCCGCTGCTTGCGGCGCAGGCTGGCTGGGGTGCGCCGAATTGCGGCCATGAGCCGGGGCCCCCCGCGGTCGAGGCCGGCTCGGTGGACCGCTACAACGCCAGCATCGACAGGGTGAGCGCCTATGACAAGGCCGCGCGCGCGTACAGCGCCTGCGTCAGCAGGCAGGCTATCGCCGACCAGAGCGCGATCAGCAACGATGCGCGCAACCGGATGGCGGTGATCAACGGCGCCGCCACCGCGGTGCAGAAGCGCATCGCCTCGAATTTCGGCGCCCTGTCGGCGCAGCTCAAGGCCGCCGGACAGAAGCTCGGCGCCAAGCAGTAGCGGTCTATTGCAGGTCGGCCGGCCAGCGGGCGAGGCGGACGCGATCCTGTTCCGCGGTCAGGTCGTGCGGGCCGTCCGCGACCTGCGGCGGCAGGTTGGCCATCAGTTCGGGATGCGCCCAGCAGTCGATACCGGCCAGGCTGCGCGTGCAATAGGGTTGCGGCGGCACCGGCGGGGCGACCGGACGGCAGTAGCTCTCGCCGCGATCGAGCCGCACCAGCGAACAGTCCCGTCCGGTGATGCCGGAATAGATCAGGTCCGGCACGGTGCGGTGGAAGATCGCCACCTCCGCGCCCAGGCCCGCGGTCAGCGGGAAGATCGTGGCCGGCACGCAGCCCGCGACGCAGGCAGCGGCCAGCGCGATCGCCAGGACGCTGCCCGGCGGCACGCGACGGGGCCGCACGCCCACGGGGCGCGCCACGTCGGGCGGCGGACGCGACGGCGGCGGGCGGGGGGATCGGACTGCGCTCATGACGACGGTGATCAGAACAGAACAAGGTAAAGAAAGCGTTCGCGCGGCTGCCGGCCGCGGCGGTTTGCCCCGGCGTGACGCCGCCGCTATGTTCCGGCGCGACCGTGGCGGGGCGCAGGCGCGCCCGTGCGGCGGCAACGGAGAGCAGGGCGGACGTGGCTGACGACATCTTCAAGGAGGTCGACGAGGATCTGCGCGCGGAGCGGCTTCGCGCGGCCGGTCGGCGCTATGGCCTGCTCCTCGTCGTGCTGGTCCTGGCCGCCCTGATCGGCGCCGGCATCTGGCAGTTCCAGCTCTATCGCCAGCGGCAGCTCGCCGGCGGGACCGCCGCCATCTTCTTCGCGGCGACGAAGCAGGCGGACAGCAGCAGCCATGCCGCTTCCGGCAACGGCGCGGCTCCCCCCAGCGCCGGCCAGGCCGGTGCGGCGGAGCTGTTCGCGCAGGTCGTGGCACGCGGGCCGGAAGGGTTCCGCACCCTGGCCCGCTTCCGGCAGGCGCGCATCGCCTGGGATGCCGGCAGACGGACCCAGGCGCTCGGCTTCTGGGACGCGTTGCATGACGATGCCGGCGCCGACCCGACCCTCCGCGGCCTGGCCAGCCTGCTCTGGGTGCAGCATCAGCTCGATGACGGCGATCCGGCGATCCTGAAGTCGCGGCTCGGTCGGCTGAGCACGCCCGGCGCTCCCTGGCGGCCGCTGGCCCAGGAGCTCGATGCGGAGATCGACCTGCGGCTGGGACATGTCGCCGAGGCGCGGCGCAAGCTCGCGGCGCTAAGCGAGGACGCGGCGGCGCCGGAAGGCCTGCGCAACCGTGCCGCCGGCCTGCACGACACACTCGACAACCTCAAGACCGGCGGATGACCAGCACCTTGCATCGCTCCACGCCCAGGCCCGGCCGTAGCACTTCCACGACCCTGTCGCGCCGCGCCGTTCTGACCGCCGGCGCCGCAGCACTGGCGGCCCCACTGGCCGGCTGCGGGCTGTTCGAGGACGACGAGAAGCCGATCCTGGTCGGCAAGCGCGAGAACGTGCTTTCCATGGGTGCCGGGCTGACCGTCGATCCGTCCGACACGACGATGATCGACCTGCCGGCGCCGGTGGCGGTGGATGAATGGCCGCAACCGGGGCGGGTCGCGAGCCACATATCGGTCAACGCGGTCCAGTCGGGCATGACGGAGCGCTGGAGCGCCAGGATCGGCGCTGGCCAGAGTGCCGGGGCGATCAGCGCGCAGCCGCTGGTCGCCGGCGGGCGCGTGTTCAGCATGGACGCCGCGGGCGTGATCACTGCGTTCTCGCTGCAGACCGGCGAGCAGGTCTGGCGGACCCCGACCAAGCCCAAGAAGATGCGCTCCTCCAATCTCGGCGGCGGGCTGACCGTGGCCGATGGGACGGTTTTCGCCGTGGACGGGGTCGCGGAGTCGCTGGCGCTGGATGCCAAATCGGGCGAGATCAGGTGGCGTGTCGATGTCGGCACGCCGGGCCGGTCGGCGCCCACCGTCGCCGGCGGCCGCATGGTGTTCGGTACCATCGACGAGCGGCTGATCGCGCTGGAGGCGACCACCGGGCGGCAACTCTGGAACTATGCCGCCACCGCCTCGGCGACGATCGTGTTCGGGCAGCCGGCGCCGGCGATCGTGGACAACGTCGTGCTGGCCGGCTTCGGCTCGGGCGACGTCGCGGCGGTCCGCCTGGAGACCGGCGAGCCGGTATGGAGCGATACCCTCGGTGCAGCCGGCGGACGCAACTCGCTCGTCGACCTGTCCTCGATCCACGGCCTGCCGGTGATCTCGGACGGCACCGCATACGTGGTCAGCCTGGGACGGGTGCTGGGCGCCATCGACATGCGCTCCGGCCGCAGGCTGTGGGAGCGCACGGTCAGTGGCAAGGATGGCCTGGTCATCGCCGGCAACTGGCTGTTCGTGCTCTCCGTCGACCAGCAGCTCGCCTGCCTCGACAAGACCACCGGCCACGTGCGCTGGGTGACGGTGCTGCCGCGCTTCCGCAAGGCCAAGAGCCAGAAGCAGGCGATCGTGTGGAGCGGTCCGGTGCTGGCGAACGGCAGGCTGATCTGCGTCAGCAACTTCCCCAGGCAGGGCATGATCAGCGTCGATGCGCGGACCGGCAAGGCGGGCGACACCATGAAGATGAAGAGCACCTCACCGCTCGCCCCGGTAATCGCGCAGGGCCTGCTCCTGGTGGTCACCGACGACGGCAGGCTGACGGCCTATGGCTGACCCACCGGCCGCCGGGCGGTCCGGCCCACCGGGTGAGCCACTGGCCGTCGGGCGGCTTCCGGTCGTGGTAATCGTCGGCCGGCCGAACGTCGGCAAGTCCACCCTGTTCAACCGGCTGGCGGGGCGGCGGCATGCGCTGGTCGCCGACACGCCCGGCGTCACCCGCGACCGCAAGGAAGCCGAGGCGATGCTGCGCGGCCGGCTGGTCCGGCTGATCGACACCGCCGGGCTCGAGGAGGCGGCGCCGGACAGCCTGTACGGCCGCATGCGCGCCTCGTCGGAGATGGCCGTGGCGCAGGCCGACCTGGTGCTGTTCTGCATCGACGTGCGCGCCGGCATCACGCCCGCGGACTCTCACTTCGCCGCCTGGCTGCGTCGGCAGAACCGCCCGGTACTGCTGATCGCCAACAAGGCGGAGGGGCGTGCCGGCACGAGTGCCGCGCTGGAGGCGTACAGCCTCGGGCTCGGCAGCCCGATCGCGGTGTCGGCCGAACATGGCGAGGGCCTCGCGGACCTGATGGGCGAGATCGCCGACCGGATGCCGGCGGTGGTGGTGGACGAAGCCGAGCCGGACGGGATGCTGCCGTTCGGCGAAGTTCCAGGCGAAGACGAGGTGCCGCCGCGTCCGTCGGGGCCGCTGCGGCTCGCCATCGTCGGGCGCCCCAACGCCGGCAAGTCGACGCTGCTGAACCGGCTGTTCGGCGAGCAGCGCATGATCACCGGTCCGGAGCCGGGCCTGACCCGGGACTCCGTGGCGGTGCAGCTCTCCGACGCCTATGGCCCGATCGAGCTGGTCGATACCGCCGGCCTGCGCAAGAAGGCCCGGATCGAGGCGCCGCTGGAGAAGATGTCGGTGTCGTCGGCGATCGAGGCGCTGAAGATGGCCGAGATCGTGGTGCTGACCCTGGACGCGACGCTCGGCGTACACGAGCAGGACCTGCAGATCGCGCGCCTGATCGAGCGCGAGGGACGCGGCTGCGTGCTGGCGCTGAACAAGTGGGACGCGGTCGAGGACCGCGTCGCGACTCGCCGCGCAATCTCCGACCGCATCGAGTTCTCGCTCGCGCAGATGAAGGGCATCCCGGTGGTGTCGTTCTCGGCGCTGACCGGCGCCGGCGTGGGACGGCTGCTGCCGACGGTGCGGGCGGCGCACGAGGTGTGGAACAAGCGCGTCTCCACCGGCGCGCTCAACCGCTGGTTCGAGGCCGCACTCGAACGCCATCAGCCGCCGCTGGTCGAGGGCAGGCGCCTCAAGCTGCGCTACATGACGCAGGCCAAGGCGCGGCCGCCGACCTTCATCATCTTCGGCACCCGTGCCGAATTGCTGCCCGAGGACTACCAGCGCTACCTGGTCAACGGGCTGCGCGAGCATTTCGACATGCCCGGCACGCCGATCCGCCTGCAGATGCGCGGCACCAAGAACCCGTACGCGGACTCCTGAGCGCGATCCCGCCTCGCGCCGCCGGCGTCGTCCGGCGCGCGCGGCGCGCGACCGGCGCCATCTTCCTGGTGCATGGCGGGATGCTTGGCGCCTGGGCGACCGAGATCCCGCTGGTCAAGGAGCGGCTCGGGCTGGATACCGCGACGCTCGGCCTGGCGCTGATCTGCTCGGCGATCGGCGGCGTGGCGTCGATGCAGTTCGCCGGCGCGCTGATGCGCCGTCTCGGCGACGTCGCTCTGCTGCGCACCACCATCCTGCTCGGCTGCGTGATGCTGCCGGTCGCGGTGGCGTCGGTGGATGGCTGGATGCTGGCCATCGCGCTGCTGCTGTTCGGCGCCGGGTTCGGACTGGTCGACCTGGTGATGAACGCGCAGGCGGTGCAGGTGGAGGACCGCGCCGGGCGGCCGATCATGTCCGGCCTGCACGGGATGTGGAGCCTGGGCGGTCTGTGCGGCGCAGCACTCGGTTCCGCTCTGCTGGCGCTGGTGCCACCGGTATGGCAGGCGGGATTGCTGGCCGGGACCGGCTGGCTGGCGGTGTGGTGCGTCGCCGGCTCGATGCTGCCGATGGGCGGCGGGGCCAGGGTGCGGCACGCGCCCCGGATCAGGGGCCTGATGTGGCGGGCGCCGCTGCTGCTGACGGGTGCCTCGATGGCGCTGGCGTTCGCCGTGGAAGGCGCGCTGCTGGACTGGAGCGCGATCTTCCTGCGCGAGGCGCACCATCTGCCGCGTTCGCAGGCGGGGCTGGGCTATGCCGCCTTCGCCGGATCGATGCTGGCCGGCCGCCTCACCGGCGATCGCGCACGTGCGCGGTGGGGCGACAGGCGCGTGCTGCAGGGGCCGATCCTGGGTGCCGTGTTCCTGGCCGCGGCCGCGCTCTGTCCGGACGCCTGGATGGCGATCGCCGGCTTCGCGCTGACCGGGATCATGATCTGCAACGTGGCGCCGATCCTGTTCAACGCCGCCGGCCGCCTCGGGGAGGCCGCCGGACCCGGAGGTGCGACGCAGGCGATGGCCTCCGTCGTCTCGCTCGGCTACGTCGGGATCATGGCGGCACCGCCGCTGTTCGGCTTCGTCGCCCGGCAGAGCTCGCTGTCGACGGCGCTCTGCGTGGCGGCTGCGCTATGTTTTCTGCTCGGCCTGGGAGCCGCCGCTGTGGCAGCTTCGACCACGGCGCCCCGCCGCGCTGTCGCGGCCACGGCCCCTGCGACGATGTCCGCCCGCGGACCCTGACCCCGCTTCGCGATACGCCGGCGCGGCTGCCGCGCCACGACGCCGGCCGGCTACACCACCTTGGGCCTCGGACGGACGCGTCCTGCCAGCAATCGCCCCGCCGCGCGCAGGGGCCGGGTGACCCGCCAGGAGGTGGAGGCCCGCAGCAGAGCCACCTCGTGTCGCAGCGCATCGTTCTTGGCCGCGGGATCGCGCAGCAGCCGGCTCGGCCGCAGCACGACGTCGCAGAACATCCTCGTCTGCAGCGCCAGGTACTGCATGCCCCAGTCATGCTGAAGCATGAACTCGTTGGTGGCATTCACCACGCCGTAGGGCAACGACGCCCCGAGCTCCGCGACCATCAGGTAGTCGTTGACGATGATCCAGCCGTCGTGGCGGACCTTGCGCCGTGCCGCCGCGAGGTCCCTGCGGACGAACTCGTAGCGATGGTCGGCATCGACGTAGATCACGTCGACGCTGGCGTCATCGAGCTGTTCGAGGCAGGCGGCGCTGTCGCCCTCCAGCATGCGCATGCGGCCGGAAGCGATGGCATCCTCGAACCGCGATCGATAGGCCTGGCTGTGCGTCATGGCGCCGAGCAGCTTCTCGGGCGCCTGCCCCCAGAGCATCGGCAGCTCGTGCAGCCGGAACTCGTCGATCGCCACGAACAGGCTCGGCTCGCACACCGACATCACCAGCCGGGAGAAATCCCCGGCCGCGACGCCCACCTCGGCGAAGACCCGGTGCTTCGGCAGCAGCGGCAGGATCGCGTTGCGATCGGCAAGCACGCTAGCGCCCCGAAGCAGGTGCGCCGGGATGGCCGGCGCTTCTGGAGGCAGCTTCATCGTCACTCCGGCGGCTTGGACGGCCATCATAGTGCCTTGCCCCGCCTCGCATCCAGGTGGCCGGTATGCGCGCCTCGCCTGATCCTGGCCCGATCCTGGCCGCGCGTTGACAATCAGCCTGCCGGCTTCTACCGACCGGCGACGGGCGCGTCGCTCCGCGAAGCCGGACCGGCACCCCGGCGCGGCTGCCACTGGACAAGGCTACCACTGGACGAGCGGGAGTGCCACATGACGAGCCGCATCGGTGCCGCATCCGGTCTGTGCGCGGAGCCTGCCTGCGCTCGCCGCCGACCAGGCATCCTGACCGCGGGATGACCGACGCGACCGGGCAGGGCGGATGCCTGCCGCCAGCATCCGCGGTCGCCGGCATTGCCCGGGGGCGGCCGGCGAGGCGCCTCTCCGATCGGACCATTGTCGCGATCGGGATCGCGATCCTGGTGGCCTATTACGGGCTGGGCACCTGGCACAACCAGGGACGTCCGGGCGCGCGGGCGCTGGAACCGCAGGGCTGGTGGGGCTGGTGGGGCTGGTTCGATCAGGCTCAATACCTGAGATCGGTGCAAGCCTTCGCGAGGCTCGATCTGAGGCCCGATCAGCACTGGTATGCGCTCGGCTATCCCCTGCTGGGCGCACCCTTCGTGGGCGTGCTGCCGCGTCATCCGTTCCTGCTAGTCGACCTCGCATGCCTGCTGGCGGCCTTCGCGGGCTTCGTCGTGTTCGCACGCCGCTGCGGGATCACGACGACCGCCGCCGTGGGCGCTTTCCTGCTCGGCGCGATCGGCAGCGAGTCGGTGCGGGAGAACTGGGTCATTCCCTGGAGCACCACACCCGGCTGCGCCACGATATGGCTCTTCCTAGCGCTGTGCGTCGGCCACCTCGATGCGCCCGCCGACGAGACCCGCGGTACGCGCCGGCGTCGGCTGGTCCTGGCCGGCCTGCTCGCCGGCCTGATCCCGCTGTTCCGTCCGGCCGACCTGCTGATGCCGGCGATCGGGGTGACGCTGATGGCCTGGTGGAGCCTGCGCGACCGGACGCTGCGTCCCGGCGATCCCTTCCTGCTGCTGCTCGGCGCAGCCGTGCCGCTGGTGCCGTACGGCCTGCTCTACCTGCGCATCTACGGGCCGCACCCGACCCGCTACATGGAGAACTCGCGGTCCATCGGCCTGGATTTCCATGAACTGCCGATGAAGACCGTGCTGCTGCTGGTCTCGCCGAGGCCGTGGTTTCCATCCGGCAGCGGGCTGCTCATGCGCCTGCCGTGGATGGCCGCCGGTTTCGCCGGCATGCTGCTGCTGCCGAGCCTGCGATCGCGCACCGCGCGACGCGGCCTGACGATGCTCACGGCGATGATGCTGGCCTACATGATGCTGTTCTTCGCCTACGTGGACCTGCGGCCGAGCGGCCTGTGGACCTACAAGAACGTGCACTACTTCAAGTGGATGCTGCCCGGGATCGCCCTGCTCGGGGTGGTGTTCCTGCGGGCCCTCCTGCGCGGACCGCGCCCGGCGGCGGTGCTGGCACTGCTGGCGGTCGTGCTGACGAGCATGGTCCGGCTGGTCCCGGTCCCGGTCCCGGCTGCGGAGGCGGAGGTGCGCCTGCTGCAATATCCAGGCACGCCGCCGGCGTGGTCGGCATCCTACTGGGGCCAGGCCCGCCTCGCCGATGCGAAGGGCGTGTTCGACAACATCCGGACCATGCGGGTCCTGCCGGACGGCCAGGGTTTCCGAGTGCTGTCGCTGTCGCGCCCGTTCGAGGGCCACGTCGTGTGGATGCGGCATGCCGGCCTCGGCATCGGGCCGGATCAGGCGCCAAGGCGGTGGAAGGCATACGTCACGGTCGGCTGGCCCTGCTGGCTGCCGCCGTATGCGTGCGACCACCTCGATCCGCGCCACTGATGCGGGCTTCCGGCTCGGGTCGGGTTCGAGCGCGGCGGTCCTACGATGGATGCAAGTTGACATAGGGCCGGGCGGCTTCTAAGGGCTCCCCTCATCGACACGTCGCTCCGCGAAGGCTCGCGCAGCGGCGCATCATCCGTTGGCCTCGCCGTGAGGCGGATTTCCGGGGTAGGGCGCATGTTCGACAGCCTGTCGGGCAAGATGACTGGGGTGTTCGATCGTCTCCGCTCGCGGGGGGCGCTGTCGGAGGCGGATGTCTCCGAGGCGTTGCGCGAGGTGCGGCTGGCGATGCTCGATTCCGACGTCGCACTGCCGGTGGTCAAGGACTTCATCAACCGCGTGCGGGAGCGAGCGCTCGGCGCGGAGGTTCTGGAGAGCATCTCCCCGGGCCAGGCGGTCGCCAAGATCGTCAACGACGCGCTGGTCGAGGCACTCGGCGGCGCCGGCGCGGTGCCGCTGAACCTCAATGCCGCGGCGCCGATCCCGATACTGATGGTCGGTCTGCAGGGCTCGGGCAAGACCACCACCTCCGGCAAGCTCGCCCTGCGCCTGGGCGGACGCGAGCGTCGGCGCGTGCTGCTGGCGAGCCTGGACACCCAGCGTCCGGCGGCGCAGTTGCAGTTGGCGCAGCTCGCCAGGCAGGCCGGGGTGCCGTCGCTGCCGATCGTGGCCGGGCAGACGCCGGTGCAGATCGCGATCCGCGCGATGGAGACCGGACGTCGCGAAGGCTTCGATATCGTCATCCTCGACACCGCCGGCCGGCTCTCGATCGACGAGGCGCTGATGGAGGAGGTGCGGCAGATCCGTGCCGCCACCAACCCGGCCGAGACGCTGCTGGTGGTCGACGCGATGACCGGCCAGGACGCCGTCAACACCGCGCGCGCGTTCAACGAGGCGGTCGGCGTCACCGGCATCGTGATGACGCGCATGGACGGCGACGCACGCGGCGGCGCGGCGCTGTCGATGCGCCACGTCACCGGGGCGCCGATCAAGCTGACCGGGTCGGGCGAGAAGCTCGATGCGCTGGAGGAGTTCCATCCCGAGCGAGTCGCCGGGCGCATCCTGGGACTGGGCGACCTCGCCGGGCTGGTCGAGCGCGCATCCGACACGCTCGACCACGAGGAGAGCGAGCAGCTCGCCCGCAAGATGCTGCGCGGCAAGTTCGACCTCGACGACTATGCGGCGCAGATCAGGCAGATCAGCAAGATGGGCTCGATCTCCGGCATCCTCGACATGTTGCCCGGCATGGGCCAGATGAAGAGCCAGCTCGCCGGCAAGGACCTCGATACCTCGGTCCTGAAGCGTCATACCGCGATCATCTCGTCGATGACCAAGGCCGAGCGGCGCACGCCGGAGATCATCAAGGCGAGCCGCAAGAAGCGCATCGCGGCCGGCGCCGGCGCCACCGTGCAGGAGATCAACCGCCTGCTCAAGCAGTTCGACGACATGTCGACGATGATGAAGCGGATCAACAAGCTCGGCGCCAAGGGCCTGATGCGGCAGGGCATGTCCGCCCTGATGCCGAAGGGGATGGGACCGCCGCCGCGCGGCCCCAACCAGCGTCCGCACTGAGCCCACCACCCACCAGCAACCGACCAGCCAGATATCGGAGTTCTACCCTAGATGAGCCTCAAGATCCGTCTTGCCCGCGCCGGCGCCAAGAAGCGTCCCTATTATCACATCGTGGTTGCCGACAGCCGCTCGCCGCGCGATGGCCGCTTCATCGAGCGGGTCGGCAGCTACAACCCGATGCTCCCCGCCGAGCATGAGGATCGCGTGCGCCTGGTCGGCGAGCGCATCAGCTACTGGCTCTCCGAGGGCGCGCTGGCGACCGACCGCGTCGCCCGCTTCCTCGGCAATGCCGGGCTGGCGCCGAAGCCGGTGTTCCGCGAGCAGACCAAGCAGCCGCTGCCGAAGAAGAAGGCGCAGGAGCGCGCCGCCGCCAACGCCGGCGCCGCGGCGTAGGCATAACCGGGCGGGAACGCGGCGGCGATGGGCGGGCAACGCATCCTGATCGGCGTGATCGGACGGCCGCACGGCGTGCGCGGGCTGGTGCGCGTGCACAGCTATGCCGGCGTGCCGTCCGACCTCACCGCGTACGGCGCGCTGCATGACGATCGCGGCCAGCTCTGGACCGTGCGCTGGCGCGGCGACGGCATCGCCGAGCTGACCGACGCGCGGGGACAGGCGCTGCGCGACCGCGATGCGGCGCAGGCGCTGGTCAATCGCCGGCTCTATGTCGACCGCGACCGCCTGCCCGACCCCGACGAGGAGGAGTTCTACCTCGCCGATCTGGTCGGGCTGTCGGCGCGCGAGCGGATCGAGGGCATGGAGCGCCCGATGGGCACGGTGCTGGCGGTGCACGACTATGGCGCCGGGACCAGCCTGGAGATCGGCCATGTCGGACGCAGCGTGATGCTCCCCTTCACCCGCGCCTGCGTGCCGGAGATCGACCTCGCCGCCGGGCGCCTGCTGGTCGTGCTGCCCGACGAGATCGAGCTGCCGGAGGGGCTGTCCGACGCAGCGCCCGGGGAAGCGCCGGCAGGCCCGCCCGCATGAGCTGGCGTGCCACCGTCCTTAGCCTGTTCCCGGAGATGTTCCCCGGGCCGCTCGGGCTGTCGCTCGCCGGGCGGGCGATGCAGCGCGGCATCTGGTCGCTCGACGCGCATGACCTGCGTGCGCACGGCATCGGCCGGCACCGCGCCGTCGACGACACGCCGTTCGGCGGCGGCGCCGGCATGGTGATGCGCGCCGACGTGGTCGAAGCCGCGGTACGCGCGCACGCGCCGCCGCCGGACGGGCAGACGCCGCGGCCGCTGCTCTACCTGACGCCGCGCGGCCGCCGCCTGGTGCAGGACGACGTGCGCCGCTACGCCGCCGGTCCCGGCCTCACGCTGCTCTGCGGACGCTACGAGGGCATCGACGAGCGGGTGCTGGAGGCGCTGGACGTCGAGCAGGTCTCCATCGGCGACTACGTGCTCTCCGGCGGCGAACCGGCGGCACTGGTGCTGCTGGACGCGGCCGTGCGGCTGCTGCCGGGCGTCATGGGCGGCGAGGACAGCGCCGTGGAGGAGAGCTTCTCCGGCGGACTGCTCGAATACCCGCATTACACCAAGCCGGCGGAATGGCGCGGGCACGCGGTGCCGGACACGCTGCTGTCCGGCAACCACGCCGCCATCGCCGCCTGGCGCCGCGCCGCCGCCGAGCGCGACACCCGCGCGCGCCGGCCCGACCTCTGGCGGATGCATCTCTCCGATCCCGCTTCCAGCGCCTTGCCGAGTGCGGCAGAGCCGCGTAACTGACCGCTTCGAAAAGGACCCCGACCATGAACATCATCCAGCAGTACGAGGCGGAGCAGATCGCACGCCTGACCGCGGCCCGTCCGGTGCCGGAGTTCGTGCCCGGCGACACCGTCCGCGTCATGGTCAAGGTCGTCGAGGGCGAGCGCGCCCGCGTGCAGGCCTACGAAGGCGTCGTGATCGCGCGCTCCAACAAGGCGCTGAACAGCAACTTCACCGTGCGCAAGATCTCGTACGGCGAGGGTGTCGAGCGCGTGTTCCCGCTCTACGCGCCCACGATCGCCGAGATCGTGGTGGTGCGCCGCGGCGACGTGCGTCGCGCGAAGCTGTATTACCTGCGTGGCCGCCGTGGCAAGTCGGCGCGTATCGCCGAGCGCGCGCGCGACGTCGTACCGACTCCCGTCGCCGCGGAGTAGGCCGCCCGCGCCCGTCAGCCAGCGAGCGGGTCCGGACCGTCGCGTCTGGACCCTGGGGGGTTCACGACCCTGGAGGAGCCTGTCCGATGCCCGCCACCACCCTGTTCGACAAGATCTGGCACAGTCATGTCGTCGAGCAACTCGATGACGGCACCGTGCTGCTCTATATCGACCGCCACCTCGTGCACGAGGTGACCAGCCCGCAGGCGTTCGAGGGGCTGCGGGCCAGCGGGCGGTCGGTGCGGCGGCCAGATGCGACCATCGCGGTGGCCGACCACAACGTGCCGACCAGCGACCGCAACCAGAGGGTCGAGGAGCCGGAGAGCCGGCTGCAGATCGAGACGCTGGAGCGCAACGTCGCCGAGTTCGGCGTGCCGTACTTCCCGCTGCTCTCCGCCCAGCAGGGCATCGTGCACATCATCGGGCCGGAGCAGGGGCTGTCGCTGCCCGGCATGACCATCGTCTGCGGCGACAGCCATACCTCGACGCACGGGGCCCTCGGCGCGCTGGCGTTCGGCATCGGCACCTCCGAGGTCGAGCACGTGCTGGCGACGCAGACCCTGACGCAGCGGCCGGCGGCGAACATGCGCGTCACCGTCGAGGGCGAGCTGGCGCCGGGCGTCACCGCGAAGGACGTGATGCTGGCGATCATCGGCCGCATCGGCACCGCGGGCGGCACCGGGCACGTCATCGAATTTGCTGGCGCCGCGATACGCGGGCTGGACATGGCCGGACGGATGACGATCTGCAACATGTCGATCGAGGCCGGCGCGCGGGCGGGCCTGGTCGCGCCCGACGAGACCACGTTCGCCTACCTGAAGGACCGTCCGTTCGCACCGAAAGGGGCGGCCTGGGACCATGCCGTCGAATACTGGCGCACGCTGGCCTCCGATGCGGACGCACTCTACGACCGCGAGGTGTTGCTCGACGCGGCGGCGATCGTGCCGCTGGTGACCTGGGGCACCAGCCCGGAAGATGTCGTGCCGATCACCGGCACGGTGCCGGACCCGGCAGACGGCGACGACGAGTTCCGCAGGACGCGGATGCAGCGGATGCTCGACTATATGGGCCTCACCGCCGGACAGCGCCTGTCCGACATCGCGGTGGACGTGGTGTTCATCGGCTCCTGCACCAACGGCCGCATCGAGGACATGCGCGCGGCGGCGAAGGTGGCGGCGGGGCGGCACGTGGCGGCCGGGGTGCGCGCCATGGTGGTGCCCGGCTCCGGCATCGTGAAGCAGCAGGCGGAGCGCGAGGGGCTGGACCGGATCTTCCTCGATGCCGGCTTCGAGTGGCGCGAGGCGGGCTGCTCGATGTGCCTGGGAATGAACCCGGACAAGCTGCGGCCCGGACAGCGCTGCGCCTCGACGTCGAACCGCAATTTCGAGGGCCGGCAGGGACCGGGCGGACGCACGCACCTGCTGTCGCCGGCGATGGCGGCGGCCGCCGCGGTCACCGGGCATCTGACCGACGTCAGGGAGCTCGCCTGAGCCATGGACAGCTTCACCACGCTGACCGCGGTGGCGGCGCCGCTGCCGGAAGCCAACATCGACACCGACAAGATCATCCCGTCGCGCTTCCTCAAGACCATCAAGCGATCGGGCCTGGGGACGAACCTGTTCGACGCCATGCGCTTCGAGAACGGTGCCGAGCGCCCTGATTTCGTGCTCAACCAGGAGCCGTACCGACACGCCGGCATCCTGATCGCGCACGAGAATTTCGGCTGCGGCTCGTCGCGCGAGCACGCCCCCTGGGCGCTGCTCGACTTCGGCATACGCTGCGTGATCGCGCCGTCCTTCGCCGACATCTTCTACAACAACTGCTTCAAGAACGGCATGCTGTCGGTCCGCCTGCCGCGCGAGGTCTGTGACCAGCTCATGCGCGACGCCACCCTGGGCGGCAATGCGCGCCTCACGGTCGACCTGGTGCGCCAGGTGGTGGTGCGTCCGGACGGCCAGGAGATCGCCTTCGAGGTGGATTCCGGGCGCCGGCACCTGCTGCTGGAGGGCCTCGACGACATCGGCCAGACCCTGCAGCGGTCGGCGGCGATCGACCGCTTCGAGCACCGGCGTGCCGAGACGCAACCCTGGATGCCGGCCATCTCGGTGGCCTGACCGGGGCCGCCACTTCCTTCCCGTCCGTCGCGGAGACCGATGATGCCATCCAACAGGAAACTGCTCGTGCTACCCGGCGACGGCATCGGACCGGAGGTGATGCGCGAGGTCGGGCGCGTGGTCGGCTGGCTGTCGCGCCGGCGCGGGATCAGCTTCGACGTGACCGAGGATCTGGTCGGCGGCGCGTCGATCGACGTGCATGGCGTGCCGATCCGGCCCGAGGTGGCGCAGGCGGCGCGGGATGCGGACGCGGTGCTGTTCGGCGCCGTGGGCGGCCCGAAATGGGACGATGTCGGCTTCGACCGCCGGCCGGAGCAGGCGATCCTGACCCTGCGCAAGCAGCTCGGCCTGTTCGCCAACCTGCGGCCGGCGCTGGTGCTCGAACCACTCGTCGATGCGAGCACGCTGAAGCCCGACGTGGTGCGCGGCCTGGACATCATGATCGTGCGCGAGACCGTGGGCGGGATCTATTTCGGCGAGCCGCGCGGGATCGAGACGCTGCCGGACGGCGGACGGCGCGGCGTCAACACCGAGGTCTACACCACGTTCGAGATCGAGCGGGTGTCGCGGGTGGCGTTCGACCTCGCACGCAAGCGCCGCCGCAGCGTTTGCTCGGTCGAGAAGAGCAACGTGATGGAGAGCGGGCTGCTGTGGCGCGAGGTGGTGACAGCACTCGCCGCTCGCGAGTATCCGGACGTGACGCTGTCGCACATGCTGGCGGACAACTGCGCCATGCAACTGGTCCGCAACCCGCGCCAGTTCGACGTCATCGTCACCGGCAACCTGTTCGGCGACCTGCTGTCGGACCTCGCCGCCATGCTCACCGGCAGCCTGGGCATGCTGCCGTCGGCGACGCTGGGAACCGTGGACGCGGCCGGCCGCCGCCCGGCGCTGTACGAGCCGATCCACGGCACCGCACCGGACATCGCCGGAAAGGGGCTGGCCAATCCCCTGGCGCAGATCCTGAGCTTCGCGATGCTGCTGCGCTATTCGCTCGATCTCGAGGACGAGGCGCGCACTATCGAGGATGCCTGCACCCGCGTGCTCGCCAGCGGCCTGCGCACCGCCGACATCATGAGCCCGGGTATGGCGCGTGTCGGCACGAAGGTCATGGGCGAGGCGGTGCAGCGCGAGCTGGAGAAGCTCGGCGGCTGAACCGGCCGCGGAAGTGTGGCAGGCGCACGCTCAAGCTTTCCTTTAGGCAGGCTTTATGCGGCGTGGCATCGGTTCGTATCGCGCCTTTATGCGCTTTCCGGCCAACCTGCGGACACCCGGCCGCGATAGGCGGTCCGGCAGGAGTTCGGATATCATGCCTGAGACGCTTCGTGACCGGCGCGTGCGACACGCCCGCTCGATCATCATGCCGCAGCCTTCCTCGGCGGCGTTGCTCGGCGAAAGCGGCGACCTCTCCGGCCTGCGCGTCCTGGTGCTCGGCGGCGCGGTTTCCGAGACCCTGTGCGCCCTGATGCATACGGAATGCCGTCGCGCCGAGACGCGCATGCCCGGCTGCCAGACCGAGGCGCGGTCGGCCGACCTGGTCCTGGTGCCGCATCTGACCCGCGAGAGCGTCGACCGGGTGATCAGCCAGGCCACGCACGCCCTTTGCCACCATGGCCGGATCGTCATCGCGTTGCCGGCAGCATTACCGGGACATGGACGCGACCTCGTCGCGCACTGCGCCCTGATGCTGATCGGCGCGGGCTTCGACCTGCCGATGCTGCGCGGGGAGGGCGAGCTGAGGACCTTGTGCGCGGTCCGTGGCGAGCATCCCAACCGGGCCTGATCGTCGCTCAGGCCTGTTCGGCCACCGCTGCGACGCGGCGCTCAGGCCTCGCCGCCGTCGAGGCGCCCGGTGACGTGCCGCATGTCGAGCAGGTGGTCAGCGACGTCGGTCACGCGGCCGACGATGGTGACTTCGAGCACGCGGTCGCGTCCACCGCGCAGGCGGCGCCATTCGTCATAGCTATGCCGCAGCATCGGAGTGAAGGTCGACAGCCCGCGCCGGGCGGCGCGCCGCATGGTTGCCCCCGAGTTGATGGGCGAGAGCTCGATGCAGTCCGAATAGCGGCGGGCGACGCTCAAGGTGTCGAGGACGAGCACCGCGCGCTCGCGGTTCCGGTTGAGCCTCGCGCCGAGCAGCCGGGAGAGCCCGCCCCGGTCTGCCCACAGGAAGACCCGGCGGTTCAGGATCCGGAGCCAGTCTTCGGGTGTGAGCCGGTCATCCAGGCAGGACGACAGCGCCGTCATGCTTAACGGCAGATTGTCGGTGATCGTCGCCTGACCGTGCACGGGATGCGTCAGCCGCACGCTCGCCGGCCTGCGCTGGCCCTCGATACGCGAACGATCCTGCGCCGGCACGTCGAACAGCGACAGCAGGCAACTCGTCGGCAGCAACCCATGCCGCAGGATGCCCGGCACGGCTTGCGGATCGGTGAGGTGGTAGAGGCGTGGATGCCGCGCGGCGAGTTCTTCAGGACACATTTCGGCTGCACGCAACGGGTACCCGGGTCTCAGCCGTGGGACAGGATACTCTCTACCCATCGACCGCGGCTTGTTCATGATCGAGAGAACATGGAGCGGGGGAAGGGATTCGAACCCTCGACCCCAACCTTGGCAAGGCAAGACGAGTCAAGCTTTAACAAAGGCTTAGCCTAGCACAACTCAGCAAAATACGCACGCCGCACCAAAGGAACATCAGGTGTCGCGTGTTAGTAGCGTAGCAGACGAAACAACCGGCGCAGGGAAACGCTGGCCACCCCGCCGCATCGGCATGATCGCCACGGCGGTCGAGATTGGCAACCGGGCGGCGATCGCCTTCGCGTTTGAGGGCATGTCCGATACGGACACGGCCGACCTGGTGCGCGCCGTTTGCGCCTATCTGGAGCAAGAGGCGCGCCGAAACGGGGACTGGCGCGCCTGGGCCGAAGCTCAATGGCTCCTGCCACATTCTTGGGGGCCGGGTGCCCTGGAGTTTCAGGCGCGATCGGATGCTCGCATCCGCGCGTCGGAGCCGTCGAGGGCCAGGCGCAACGCGGACCCGTGCCGCAAGGAGATCGCTCGCCTAGCGATGCGCCTTCTGCGTGGAGGGATCGGCGCACGCGAGTTTCTGGCCAGGCTGCACGCCTACAACGAGGCACTGCCGGAGCCGCTGTCTGCCAGCATCGTGGAAAGCACGGCCCTTTGGGCAGCCGAGCAACGGGCGGGGGCGCGTCATGGCCTTTGACACGATAGAGCGCCTTCAGGCGTTCGGCATGCCGCTTGACCCGCCTCGTCGGCCGCGACTGCCCCCCCTGCGATGGCCGGCAGAGTTCGACGACATCGAACCGCCGGAGGAGTTGATCGAAGGCCTGCTGATAGCGGACAGCCTGTCCGAGATTTTCGGGCCGCCGAAGTCCGGCAAGACGTTCCTCGCGCTGGATATGGCCTTGCACGTCGCGCGCGGCCTGCTCTGGAACGGGCGCCGGGCAAAGGCTGGCCTGGTGATCTATGCCGCGGGGGAAAGCGCGGCGGGCGTGATGTTGAGGGTCCGGGCATGGCACCAGCACCACGGGCTCGATATGCGCGATACACCCTTCGCCGTGTTGCCGATCGCGCCGGACCTTCGCAGCGACGGCCGGCATGTCGAGGAGCTGATCGCACTGATCCGATCCACGGAGGAGGAGCGGGGAACGAAGGCGGTGCTGGTCGTGATTGACACGGTGTCGCGCGCTCTGGCAGGCGGCGACGACAGTTCCGCCGCGGACATGGGCAGCCTTGTGATGCATGCCGATCGACTTCGGCTTGAGGCGCAGGTGCATGTCGCGCTGATCCACCATAGCGGCAAGGATACCGGTCGCGGATCACGCGGCTCGAACGTGCTCCCGGCTGCCGTCGGGACACAGATCGAGGTTCGATCAGAATATGGCGGCGTGCGCGTCGCGTCGGTCGTCCTACAGCGGGACCTGCCGGACGGCGAGGAATTTCATTTCCGGCTTGAACCCCTCGGTCTAGGGCTCTCACCATCCGGAAAAGCCCTGAGATCACTGGTCATTGTCCCGGTGAATGCCACGCCCACACCCGACAGACCCGACAAGCTGACGGATAGCGAGCGCGTTGCGATGCGAACCCTAGATCAGGCCCTTAAAACGGAAGGGGTCATGGCAAGCGTCTTCGACGATCACACCGAAGGGCTGGTCGTCAATATCAAGCACTGGCGCGCCTGCTTCTATCGGGAAGGCATGCCGGGCTCGGAACAGGCGACCAAGAAAAAGGCATTCCAATGGGCGGTCAGTGCTTTGCTCGCGAAGGGACGGATCGCAACGCGGGATGAGTTCGTATGGCCGACCCAGGCTCAACGATGATGCGGGACATTTTACCGGGACACAACGGGACAAACGGGACAAACGGGACAAACGGGACCTGTTTCAAACCTCGGGAGGGGGACAAACGGGACATCACCCTTTAGGGTGTCCCGTTTGTCCCGTCCCGATGACATGTCCCGTTGCTCGGACTTTCATAGGCTGCGGACCGATGGCCGCACGCGATTTATCTCTGGGAGCTGACCAAGAGGCCAGCGCCCCATGTTCAGGATTTCCCAATGTCGAAACTGGCGATCCCGACCACCCCCCTACTTTCGGAGGCTCCATGCCGCCGGGCAGCATCGTCCAGTTGATTTGCGGCAGCCCGCCGATGGCGGTCATCGGGCGGAGCACGGACCTGTTCGGCATGCTGACGGACAGCCTCGACTGCGTCTGGTCCGTCCAGGGGGCGACCAAGTGGGGCAGCTTCGTGCCGCACGTCCTGGTGTTGTACGACCCGATGAACCCGCTACCGAGCGGCCTGGGCCGGCCGAAGGGCGATCCGAAGCCGGAGCCAGCCGCGTAACGGTCCGACCTTTCAATGGATTTGCGGAATCTGTCGCATATATGCGATGCCATGCCAGTTTCCCGGCTCGACGTTTTGATGCATTCTATGTGACGGCGCCTGATATCTCGTCATGGTGTCGAACCAAGGGACTGCGATGCCTGCACTTTGCAGCAGGCTCAAGGACCCCGAGTTCTGGAAGTGGCTCTCTGCTGTCTTAGAGGCAGCGAGGCAAGCCGTGTGGCTGTTAGTAGCAGCCGCCACGGCTTGGAACCTCTTCTAGTCTCAACCTGGAGCCGAGGCCGGGGGTGATACCTTGCAGGGTGCCCCCCGGCCGACGGCTTTAGTCTCTACAAATATCCCATCATCTGCAGGCGACTTTTCACCACTTCGGTGAATGAACATAGCGTGCGTGCTCTGTCATTGAAATAGGATCCTATAGGAAAAGGGACAGCTATAGGGACACCCATAGTGCCCTACCGGGATACGTCCGTCGGTGGCATCCATTCCGGTTCTTCGGAGCCCGCCGCTGCCGCGCAAGCCTCTGGAGGCTGATGAACACGACGTCCTGCATGTCACAGCGACTCTGGCTCCGCCAACCGATGAACCCGTCTTCCAGCAGGTCAGGGTAATCCGGAAGGACTAGCCGTTGCTGCCGACCGTCCGCAGCACCCGGAAGCATCACCAGGTGGCCGCGATCTGTCGGAGCTGCGATCGCATCCGTCAGCTTGACCTCGCGGCGCTGGAGACGGCCGGGCACGGCAACGCGCCGCTAATCGAGCTGCGGCTGCGCTGCGCGTGCGGGAGCCGGGACATCCAGATCAGCGTCTAGGGCGGCCGACCCAAAAAGTAACTATTCCGAGATCGGTTCATTTTGGGCTTGGACGAAGCCTCGCGAATGATGCTCATAGCAATATGCATATTGCCGAGGGCTGAGAAGTGCAACCGCTGGAAACTGGTGATGCCCTCGCGATGGCGGGGATAAGTCGCGGCACGTGGAATGATGTGATTTCACGCAAATATTATACGGCTGCACCGGAGACGACGCAGGGCAAGCCACGCTATTTCACTCGGGACGATGTGGTCAGTCTCTTTGTCTTCGACCACTATGTCCGACTTGGAACTGGCCCTAGCTTAGCCAGCCGCGTCGCATCCGCTGTCGCTGTGGAGCTTCAAAAGGCTGGCGAGAATGTCGACTTCTTATGGGTTGTAGCAAATCAAGACGGCCGACCCCTGCGCGTCATTTCTCGCGAACCTAAAGAGAGTTTCAGACATGAAATTCCCGTGCGCGAGTTACGGGAGAAGATTGAAAAGCTGGCTGCCAAGAGGCTCGCAAGCCGATGACTGAGTCTCTGCCCTGGCCCGATCAGGACATCCTGGATGAACTGGCCGATGAGCTACAGGCGATCCAGGTGCCGATCAATGATGTGTTGACCGCTCGCATGGCGCCACAACGGCAGGAGTCCATCATCGCGATGGTGCGGGATGAGTTGGTGCGCGATCCGCTTGCCGAGCAGTTGTTCATCTATTCGGTCAGAGACCGTAGCGGGCTGGCGCATGTGTGCGTCGACTCTTTCGTGCCGCCCGGAAGAACCGAGTTGTATTATCTGCCGGTCGCGAAAATGCGACACCGCATCATCATGCGGCTGCCCAAGGAAATCGACGCGATCGAATGCCTGCACCGCTATAAACTCGGAAGTGAAGGCACTGAAATCTAGTTTCCCGCCCGAGGGAAGACGGCTCGCAGGCCGGTCGGGTAGCGAACTGCGCCTCAGTGATCCGGCGGGACTTGCCATTAGAGCAAGGCGCGGAAGGCCTGCACAACACCCTGACCGTCGTGAGACGGCCGCCCTCCCTCAGAAGGAACTTCCACCTTGTCCGTCTCTATTGCCAGCCTGAACGCCAAACGGGCGAAAGTCCGCACCGACATGCTCGCGATGCAACGCCGAGCTGAGGAGGCGGACCCTGAGAATGCGGTCATGTCGCCGGAGATGCAAAGCGCCTTCGATAAGATGAAGGTGTTGCTTGCAGACCTCGAAAACGCGATCGCCAATCGTGCCGTTACGGATGCTTCCGAGCGAGCCGAGACCGGCCGACCGATGGCCGGCGCTGATCAGAAACTTGAGATCGCGAAACGGGCCTTTCGGCCTGGCATCGCCTTGGCTGGCGCGGCTGGCCTTCGGGTTGACGACGGGGCGGAGAGGGAAATCTCGGCAGAGCTGGCCCGACGATCCGGCCGCAAAGTCGAAGGCGTGATGATCCCGTTCGAGTGCTTTCATCGTCCGATCGAGCGACGCGTGGTGACGACGGGCGGTTCTGGCACTGGCATCATCGGCACGTATCTCGATGAAACGATGTATGTCGATGCGCTGCGCGCGGCGATCATCACCGCGAAGCTGGGGGCGCAATATTGCACCGGGCTTGAGAGCAACACCGATCTTCCGCGCCTGAGCGCTACGGCAACGGCGCAGTGGGTGGCCGAGGGAAATCCGATCGCCACGGACACGAACGAGGCTTTCAACAAGATCCCGTTGCGTCCGCACACGGTTGGCAGTGTGGTCGAGTTCACGCGGCATATGCTGCTGACCAGCACGCCGTTTGTTCAAGACGCGGTGCGCAACGACATGGTGCAGGTGATCGCCCGCGCCCTGGACCTGGCGGTGCTGAACGGCAGCGGTTCGCCTGATCCGTTCGGCATCCTGAACACGCCGGGCCTCAACGTCATCAGCACGGGGACCAATGGCGGCGCGATCACGTGGAGCGGCGTGCTCGCTCTGATGGAAGCCACGCAACTCGCCAACGCGCCCGACACCGCGTTCGGATGGGCAGGGAGCCCGCGCATCCGTGCCCAAGCCATGAACACGCTGCGCTTCGCGGGCGTCGCTGCCGGGACCGTCATGGAAAATCCGGACATGATGGCCGGATATCCGTTCCTCGCAACCACGCAGTTGCCACTCAACACAAAGGGCACGGGCACTGCCCTGAGCACGCTGATCTTCGGGGCCTGGAGCGAGGTCATAATCGGTCTGTTCGGGGAGGGCGTTGAAACCTTGACAAATCCGTACGGCAGCCCGCAGTTCAACTCCGGCAACGTCCAGGTGCGTGTGTTGGCTACGGCCGACGTGGCGATCAAGCATATCGCCAGCTTTGCCGCCGCAACCGATCTGACGGGCGGCTAATGACGCCGGCCCGCTTTCCCGACGGCCTGGAGCGTCGCGTCGGGCTCGAACTACGCGCGGCACCGGGTAACCGGCTGGAAGGCTATGCCGCCCGGTTCAATAGCCCGGCGCTGATCGGTGGCGCGTTTACCGAGAGCATCACGGTCGGGGCGTTCCGCAGCACCCTACTGCGGCCAGATTGCGACGTGCTGGCCCTGGTCGACCATGACATGGGCAAGCTGCTGGCCCGCACGGCGTCGGGCACCCTGCGCCTGGCGGAAGACGGTCGAGGCCTGCGCTTCGACCTGGACACCCCCGACACCCAGCTTGGACGGGATACCCTGACGATGGTCCAGCGCGGCGACATCCGGGGAATGAGCTTCGGCTTTCGGGTCACGGATGAGGCCTGGCCCGCGCGCGATCGGCGCGAGCTGCGCAGCGTGGAGCTCGTCGAAATATCCGTTATCCACAGCCATCCCGCTTATCCAAGTACTGAGATTTCCGCCCGCGCACGGGCCGTCTGCACAGCCCTGGACGAAGCCCGGCGCCGTCGCCGGTTCATGGAGACCATCTGATGGCCGGCTTCCTGTCCCGGCTGCTAGGACGCGCACCGGCCGCGGAGCCGGAGCAGCGGCGCGCCGGGCCCGTCTTTGCCAACTTCGGCGCCGGGCCGATCACGGGCGGCGGCGGCGGTGCCGTGAGTGCACGGCTGGCGGAGAACATCGCGGCCGTGGTGGCGTGCGTCAACGCGATCGCCGGGCCGATCAGTTCCGTCCCGGCGCTGGTGTTCCGCAGCATTCCGGGCGGACGCGAGGAAGCCCCGAACCATCCGGTCTCGCGCCTGATCGCGGCACCGAACGGGCGGCAGACATGGAGTGACTGGATTTCGTTCACGCTCGGCCAGTGCACAAGCCTGGGCAACTCCCTGAGCTTGATCGAGCGCGACGCGGACGGAAACCCAACGTCACTGGTGCCGATCCCCTGGCAGTGTGTCCAGGTGCAACTGCTGTCATCCGGCCGGCTGGCGTTCGACATCATCCAGACGGCTTTTCCGTGGGCCAGTACGGGCACGACACTGCGCCGGGTGTTCGAGGACGAGGTGTTCTGGCTCAAGGATCGCAGTGACGACGGCTATCTCGGCCGGTCGGCCCTGCATCGCGCGCCGATGGTGCTGAAGGCGGCGCTGGGCATCCAGGAGTTCACGTCTACGCTTTGGGACAATGCGGCGACGCCGAGCGGCTTCCTGAAGGCTGCCAAGGCGCTGTCACCGGAGGCGGTGAAACGCCTGGCCCAGTCCTTTGCCGACGTGCATGGCGGGTCGCGCAACGCCGGAAAAACCCTTCTTCTCGAAGAAGGGCTGACGTTTGAGGCTTCGGCGATGACGCCAGAGGACTCCGAGGTGCTGGAGAGCCGGCGCTTCAGTGTCATCGAGATCGCGCGCCTGATGGGCGTTTCGCCATTGCTCATCGGCTCGATGGAATACGGCTCGTTTTCCAACATGGAGACGGCTGGCCGGTGGCACTCATCCCTGTGCTTGGCGCCGTGGTGCCGCCGGATTGAGGCTGAGTTTCAGCGATCGATCTTCGGGCCGGATAGCGGCCACCATCTGCTGATCGACTGTCCGGCCTGCAACGCGGCGATGACGCGGCCAGGTGGACGACCTACGGCGTCGCGATCGACAAGGGCATCTTGACCGTGGACGAGGTGCGAGCCCTGGAGGGCTTCAATCCGATGCCGACGGCGCCGGGAGCGGGTGCCGGCAAGGTGGTGCCCGGCAGCGAGACAACGGCCAATGCATGACACCCTTCCATTCCCGCCCCGCCCCTGGTTCGAGCGGGAGGTTGCCGCGATCCTGGGGGTGTCTATCCACACGGTCCGCCGGGAGCGACAGAGCGGCCGACTTGGCTATGTCATGGTGGCAGGACGCCCGCGCTACCAAGAGCGCCATCTCGCCGCGTACTTCGAGCAACAGGACGTCAAGCCATGCGCAAGCCCCCGGACGATCGGCTCGGACAGCTCGGCGACTACTGGCTTTCCAGACGGCCCAACTCGCCCGCCTGGTGCCGCACCTGGTTCGATGCCGTCAGCCGACAGACGCGCCGCACATCGCTTGGCACTGACGATCTTGCAGCGGCCCGCATCGCCCTCGCGCGATGGGTCACGGTGCACGGGCATAGGTTCGCGCAACAGCCCCAAGACGTGCTAATCGGGGACGTTTTCGCCCGCTATATGGAGAAGCACGGCCAGCATACGGCCGGCGCCGGAGTGCAACGGCGCAACCTGTTCCTCGCACTGGAGCGCATGGTCGAGGGCGCGACGGTTGCCGAGTTCACGCTCGATGCGCAGGGCAAGCTGGTGCGCCGGATGGAGGCGGATGGCTACAAAGGCGGCACGATCAAGCGGGTTCTGGGTGCCGCCAAGGCGGCAGTGCAGTGGGCGTGGAAGCATGGCGAGCTGGAGCGGCCGATCCCCTTCCTGCCGATCCAGGAAGGGCCGCCACGCGAGCGGGTTCTGACGGTGGCGGAGATCGCGGCACTTTGGGGTGCGGCGGGGCCGGCGCACCTGCGCATGTTCATCCTGCTACTGCTGGGCACGGCCGCGCGGCCGGCGGCGGTGCTAGAGCTGGCACGGGAGCAGTGCGACCTGCAACGGGGCCTGATCGACCTCAACCCGCCTGGACGGCCCCAGACGAAGAAGCGCCGGCCGGTGGTGTCCATGCCAGACTTCCTGCGGCCGTGGATCATGCAGGCTCCACCGGGCCCACTCGTGCAGTTCCGGGGAAAGCCGGTGCGCAAGGTGAACAAGGCCTGGCGTGAGGCCCGGGAGGCGGCCGGGCTCGGTGCCGACGTGGTGCCCTATACGATCCGGCACACGATTGCGACCGAGCTACGCGCGCGCGGCGTCCCGGAGCTGGAGCTTGCCGGGCAGCTCGGGCACGCTATGCCCAACTTCAGGACCACGGGGAGATACGCGAAGTATGCGCCGAACCATCTGAGCGCGGCTCGGGCCGCGATCGACGATCTCGCAATGGAAATCGCCCGGGCGGCAACCCGGGCGATCCATCCAGAAAATCAAGTGCGTGTTAGCTGCGTGCTAGTCGGGAACACAATGGGCGGGAACCCATTGACCTCTGGAGCGGGCGGAGGGATTCGAACCCTCGACCCCAACCTTGGCAAGGTTGTGCTCTACCCCTGAGCTACGCCCGCGCTCCGTGCGGTGGCCGGTCTCTATGACGTTTTTCAGACCGGCACAAGGGGCGTGAAGATGCAAAAGCCGGAACGGAAGACGCTTGCGGGATAGGCTCCGGACGACAATCTTAGGGGCTGCCCGACAGACCAGGATCGCCCGTCCCATGGATTACATCATCGGCCAGAACAAAGCGGCTGCCGCCGGGCCGCAGACGATGCCGCGGTCGCCGCAAGGTCCGCAATCGCCGCCGGGTCCGCAATCGCCGCAGGGTCCGGGGGCGCCCGTCAACGGCGGTGGCGTCCAGATCGTCGACGTCGACCAGCGCAACTTCATGGCCGAGGTCATCGAGGCCTCCAAGATGATCCCGGTGCTGGTCGACTTCTGGGCGACCTGGTGCGGCCCGTGCAAGCAGCTCACGCCGGCGCTGGAGAAGGTGACCCGTGCCGCCGAGGGCCGGATCAAGCTGGTCAAGATCGACGTCGACGCCAACCGCGCCCTGGTCGGCCAGTTGAGCCAGCTCGGCCTGCCGCTGCAGTCGATCCCGACGGTCGCGGCGTTCTGGCAGGGGCAGATCCTGGACCTGTTTCAGGGGGCGCTGCCGGAGAGCGAGATCAAGCGTTTCGTCGAGACGCTGCTCAAGGCCGCGGGCGGCAGCATGCCCTCCGCGGATACTCTGGCCGAGGCGCGTGCGGCACTGGAAGCCGGGCAGGCGGACGAGGCCGCCGCCCTGTACAGCGCCACCCTGGAGCAGGAGCCGGAGAGCCCGGAGGCCTGGGGCGGCCTGGCGCGCGCCCTGCTCGCACTCGGGGACGAGGAGCAGGCCCAGGCAGCGCTCGATCAGGCCCCGCCCAAGCTCGCCGATCATGCCGAGATCGCCGGTGCCAGGGCGGCCATCGCCCTGGCGGCGGATGGCCGGCGCGTGCTGGATGGGCTGGATGGTTTTCGTGCCCGCCTGCAGGCGGACGCGGACGATCACGAGGCGCGCTACGAGCTGGCGACCGGCCTGAACGCGGCCGGACAGCGGCAGGACGCGGCCGACACCCTGCTCGAGATCCTCAAGCGCAACCGCGACTGGAACGAAGGCGCCGCACGGCTGCAGCTCATCAAGTTCTTCGAGGCGTGGGGCTTCGACGATCCGGCAACGCTCACCTCGCGCCGGCGCATGTCCGCCCTGTTGTTCAGCTGACCGCCATGATCAATCGTCCCGCAGGCACGTCTCCGCTGCCCCGACTGCGTGAGGTCCTGTTGCCGGACCTGGAGGGTGACCTCGCGGTGTTTCCCTTGCATGGCGCGCTGCTGCTGCCGCGCGGCCGGCTGCCGCTCAATATCTTCGAGCCGCGCTACATCGCCATGATCGACGACGCGCTGCGGTCGCGCCGGCTGATCGGGATGCTGCAGCCGCAGGGCGTCGAGGTCGACGACGAGGACGACAGCGATGACGAGGACGAAGGCGATGCGATCGGGCAACAGTCGCGGTTCGTGCTCGGTCGCGACTCACCGATCGTCCGCGACATGCCACCCTCGTTGTACCAGATCGGTTGCGCGGGTCGGCTGAGCTCCTTCACCGAGCGCGAGGACGGCACCTACGCGATCACCCTGGCCGGCATCGCCCGGTTCCGGGTCGTGCGCGAGCTGGAGCCCGTGCGTGGCTACAGGCAGGTCAGGCCGGACTTCACCGCGTTCGCCGGTGACCTGACCGAGCCGGAAGCGTTTCCGATCGATCGCGAGGCCCTGCTGCTCGCCCTGCGCCGGTTCTTCTCGCAGCGAGGCTTCGAGGCCCGCTGGGAAGCGATCGAGCAGATGGACGACGAGACGCTGATCATCACCCTCAGCATGATCTGCCCGTTCGCGGTGGCGGAGAAGCAGGCCCTGCTGGAGGCGCCCACGCTTGCGCAGCGAGCGCAGACGCTGCTCGCCTTGCTGCAGATGGCCGGGCATGAGATGGACGGCGGTCGCAAGCCGCATGCCATCTGAGGGGACCAGCACCGATGTCCGATACCGGTCCGACCATCCCTGATCCGGTCCCCGAGGCTGCCGCTCGCGTGCGTCCGGCTCCGGTCGATCCTAGGCTGCTGGAGATCCTGGTTTGCCCTGTCACCAAGGGGGAGCTGGTCTATGACCGCGACGCCGGCGAGCTGATCAGCCGCAAGGCGGGGCTCGCGTATCCGATACGCGACGGCATACCGATCATGCTGCCCGACGAGGCGCGCCCGCTGTAGGATTAGCCTCCCCGCTGCAGGATTAGCGTGTCAGGGTCGCGCCGGGCGCTTCTAGCTGGCAGCGACGCGATGCGTCGGGGCACCGACATTGGCAATCATCTCACCGAACGGGCCGGCGTTGCGCGCGGGACCCCGCTGGTTGCCGGTTGTCGCCTTCAGGGGCAGCAGCGGGAACACCAGCTCGGCGAACCGGTAGCATTCCTCGAGGTGCGGGTAGCCGGACAGGATGAAGCGGTCGATCCCGAGCGCCATGTACTCCTTCATCCGGGCCGCGACCTGCCCGGGATCGCCGACCAGGGCGGTGCCGGCGCCGCCACGCACCAGGCCGATCCCCGCCCACAGGTTGGGGCTGACCAGGAGCTTGTCCTTGGAGCCGCCATGCAGCCGCGCCATGCGGCTCTGGCCCACGCTGTCGAAGCGGTTGAACGCCGCCTGCGCCTTGGCGATGTCTTCCTCGCTGACGTGACGGATCAGCCGATCCGCTTCCGACCAGGCTTCCTCCTCGGTCTCGCGGACGATCACGTGCAGGCGGATGCCGAACGACAGGGTGCGGCCACGCTCGGCCGCCAGCGCACGAACCTGCTCGATCTTCTCGCCGACCGCCTCGGGCGGCTCGCCCCAGGTGAGGTAGACATCGACGTGGTCGGCCGCGACCCGCTGGCCGATGTCGGACGAGCCTCCGAAATACAGCGGCGGATACGGCGCCTGCACCGGTGGGTAGAGCAGCTTGCCGCTCTTGGCGCGCAGGTGCCGGCCCTCGAAATCCACCGTGTCGCCGGCCAGCATGCGACGCCAGATCGTCAGGTACTCGTCGGTCGCCTCGTAGCGCGCGGTGTGGTCGAGGAACACGCCGTCGCCTTCCAGCTCCGCCGGGTCGCCCCCGGTGACCACGTTGACCAGCAGCCGACCGCCCGACAGGCGGTCGAAGGTGGCGGCCATGCGCGCCGTCATGGACGGTTCGGACAGCCCCGGCCGAACGGCGATCAGGAACCGCACGCGCTCGGTGAGCGGGATCATGGCCGAGGCGACGACCCAGGAGTCTTCGCAGGACTTCCCGGTCGGCAGCAGCATGCCGTAATAGCCGAGTTCGTCCGCAGCGCGCGCGATCTGGCTCAGGTAGTTCAGGGTCACGTGACGCGCACCCGCCTGCGAGCCGAGGTACCGGCCATCGCCGTGGGTCGGCAGGAACCACAAGACATCAGCGGCTTTGGCGGCGTTGGACAAGGGGCGTCTCCCTGGAAGGAATACGGTTATGGACGAACCACTTCGGATTGGTGTGGAAGGCTTATGTGAACGTGGCGCCCTTCGTGGTTCAATGCAACACACGAGTGGGGAATGAGATTGATGACCGGGATTCTGACGAGACGCGCCGTGCTGGCCGCCACGGTTTCGGGCGCACTGGTCGCGGGGCGGACAAGCCCCTCGCGCGCTGCCGGCGGACGCACGATCAGGATTGGCTACCAGCGTTACGGCACGCTCATCATCCTCAAGCATACCGGCTACCTGGATCAGGCCCTGGCCAGGAGCGGCGACCATGTCGAGTGGAGCGAGCACCCGGCCGGACCGCAGATGCTTCAGGCGATGGGTGCGGGCGCGCTGGATTTCGGCATCACCGGCGATACGCCGCCGATCTTCGCCCAGGCCGCGAGCCGCCGCATCGTCTATGTCGGCCATGAGCCGCCGGCGCCGTCCGGGGAGGCGATCCTGGTGCAGAAGGGCAGCCCGGTCGGCAGCGTGGCCGACCTCCGCGGCAAGACGGTGGCGCTGAACCGAGGCTCGAACGTGCACTGGCTGCTGGTGCGCGCGCTGCAGAAGGCAGGACTGAGCATGCACGACATCCAGCCGGTGTTCTTGCCCCCGGCCGCCGGACGGCCTGCCTTCGACACCCATCGCGTCGACGCATGGGCGATCTGGGACCCGTATCTCTCCTCCGTGCAGAGCGCATCCAGTCCGGTCGTGCTCACGACGGCGAACGGGCTGGTGCAGAACCGGCAGTTCCTGCTGGCCGACCGGGCCTTCGCCGACGCCCATCCGGACCTGGTGATCGAGGCCCTGCGTCAGCTCGACCGCTCCGACCAGTGGGCTCAGGCGCACCGCCAGCAGGTGAGCCAATACCTGGCAGCGGATACCGGGCTGCCGTTGCCGGTGGTGCGCACCGCCATCGACCGGCTGAGCTTCGGGGTGTCGCCGATGAGGCCGGACGTGGTGGCCGAGCAGCAGCAGATCGCCGACGCCTTCGCGTTGCAGCACCTCATTCCCGGCAAGCTCGACGTCAGGGATGCGGTATGGTCGGCACCGCGTTGAGCGGCCTCGCACCGGTCGAGGTCCGGACGATCACTATCATCCGGCACGGCGGATACCGGAGATCATCCCCATGAAGCGCGCCTCCCTGCTCACCGCCGCCTGCGGGTCCGCCCTGCTGCTCGCGGGCACCCCGTTCAGCCGCCAGGCGCTTGCTGTCGAACAGACGCCGCAGGTCAGTGCGGGGCAGGCCGCGCCGGTGGCGCATCCGTACGACGCGCCTCAGAACGCGCGCGCGGCGGTCGATGCGGCGTTCGAGCAGGCGCGCACGACCAACAAGCGGGTGCTGATCGATTTCGGCGCCAACTGGTGTCCGGACTGCCCGATGCTGGCCGGCGTGCTGCAACTGACCCAGGTGCAGCCCTGGATCGGCCAGAATTTCGTTCCGGTCTGATCAACGTCGATCATTTCAATGTCAACATGGACATCGCGCGGCGCTACGGCGTGACGGTCAAGGCGATCCCGACCGTTCTGCTCGTCACGCCGCAAGGCAGGCTGCTGAACGCCGACGGCACCCTGGTCCTGGGCGATGCCCGGACGATGTCGTCGCAGGCGGTGGTCGACCAGATCGCGGCGTGGAACCGGCGCCCCTGACCGGGACGGTCGAGACGGGAGGATCTCCCCGAAGCAGCCCACTGCGCGCCGCGCGCGGTCTCGTTCACGTTTGCTACATGGTTGCCCGTCATCCTGGCCCTGCGGCGGCAAGGGAGCTCAGGATGCACGATCAGGCGGCGCACGTTCAGGCGGCCGAGCGGGAGCGCTGGCAGGGCTCGCGGAGACTGCTAGAAGCCGCGACCGCCGACCCCGAGCTGCGCCGGCAGGCGCATCGGCTGCTCTGGGAGACCTGCCAGGCCCTGCACGATCCCGATGCGGCGATGGCACATCTTGATGCCGCGATCGGCGAGGATCCGCTGTTCACGCGGCAGCAGGGCGGCGGGTCCGCGCCGGCACGGTCCGTGCTGATGCTGGCGGTCCCCGGTGGCTTCCAGGCCAACCTGCCGCTCGACCGCCTGTTCGACGACAGCACCGCGCTGCACACGCTGTGGCTGTCCGATCCGCAAGCGGTGCTGCGTGATCCGCAAGGCGCGATACCGGACCATCTGCCGCCGATCGACTGCGTGTTCATCGCGGTCGCGGAGGACGACCGCCATGCCGACGCGCTGCGGGCGGCGGATGCGCTGGCCGACGCGATCGGCGCGCCGGTGATCAACCGCGGGCAGCGCATCGCCCGGCTGTCTCGCGCGAACACCGCCGGCCTGTTGTGCGGCCTGCCGGACGCGGTGGTGCCGTCGCACCACGTGGTCGGCCACGGCGACACCTCGCCGATCGCGTTCCCGATCATCATCCGTCCGCTCGGTTCGCACGCGGGCCAGGGGCTGCGGCGCCTGGCGGATGCCGCCGAGCTGGAGGCGCATCACGCCGCCAACCCCGCGACGCCGTGGTTCACGGTGGCACCGTTCGTGGACTATCGCAGCGGCGACGGCGCCTGGCGCAAGTACCGGGTGATCTTCGTCGACGGCGTCGCCTATCCGCTCCACCTGGCGATTCACGATGACTGGGCGGTCTGGTATTACAATGCGGGCATGCAGGACTGCGCGACCAAGCAGGCGGAAGAACAGCACTTCCTGGATGACCTGCAGGCGGCATTCCCCGAGCCCGCGGCGGCAGCGCTGCGACGGCTGTCGGAGCGCGTGGGACTGGATTATTTCGGTCTCGACTGCGGCGTGATGTCGGACGGCCGGCTGCTGGTGTTCGAGGTCGAGACCGGAATGATCGTGCATGATCGCGGCGGCGGCACGCCCGAGCACGCCGATCCCGGCGTACGCATCCGCCGGGCGGTCGAGCGGCTGATCGATCGCCGCCGAGCGTAGGCGGGCGGCCGGCGCATGACGGCGTCGCTCAGGAAGACCCGGCGCCGTCCGTTCGCGGCCGGCACCAAAAGAACGTGAGCTCGTGCTTGTTGTGGGCGAGGTGCATCACGCTGGCGCCCGGAATGGCCGCGAACCGCTCGGCGATATCGTGGTCGGTCGCGCCCTGGAACTTGATCGTGCACAGGATATTTGCGGCCTTATCGGCCTCGATCCAGCGCGTGACCATGCCGAACAGCCGCAGCGGATAGGCGATGATGTCGCTGCACAGCCAGTCCACCGCGGGCTCGCCGTCCGGATCGAGGCCGAAGGCGTTCTCCCGGCGGAACGTCACCTCGGGCATCGCGGCGACGGAAGCGGCCAGGTCGGCCTTGTCCACGGCGACGACGCGGGCGCCGAGCCGCGCCAGCGCCCAGCTCCAGCCGCCTGGCGAGGCGCCGAGGTCCAGGCAGGTGTCGCCCGCGGCAGGATAGGCGCCGAAGCGGGTGCAGGCCTCCCAGAGCTTCAGGTAGGCGCGCGACGGCGGCCCGGCATGGTCCTCGACGAAACGGCAGGCGCCGCCGACGAAGGGGCTGGTTTTCGTGGTGCTGAGCAGCAGGCGATCCGGCGCCAGCAGGGTCCAGGCGCCGAGCGGCGCCCGCGGCGCCGGCTCGGGGAAACGCAACGGGGCACCTTTCACCGGCGGCAGCCTGGCCTGGATCAAGGCGCTGCGCCGGTGGCTCAGGGCGGCGTGCAGGCTCCAGTTGCGCTGCCGGTCGCGCAGCAGCCGTGCTGCCTCGCCGATCGAGGCGAAGCCCACCGCCTCCGGCCGGGTCCACACATCCAGCGCCCAGGCCGAGGTTCGCGGTGGGTCCGGCGACAGCGCCAGCAGACCGTGCCAGCCCGATACGGCAACGCCGAGGCGGGCCAGCTCCTCGGCGAGCGCCGGCCGCGTGGCCTCGTCCGCCAGGTAGGCGGCGCGGACCGCGGGATCGTCGCTCATCGGCGCGCGGCACTTCGGGTCGGCCATGCGGACGCGGCGAGCAATGCCCAGCCGATCATCAGCAGGGTGCCCCCGGTCGGCGCCGTGCGTCCGAGATGCGGGCCGCCGAGGGCCGGAACCGCGACGCCGGCGCAGAAGCATGCGGTGCCGGTCAGGAAGCAGCACGCCGCGAGATGCACGAGGCGTCGCGCGACGCCCTCGCGCAGCCAGAGTGCCGCCGCCAGCAGCGCCGCGGCATGCCAGCCGAGTATTTGCACGGCGGAACGCAGCGCCTCACGCCCGTCGGCGGCGAGCAGGCGGTCCGGCAGGTGCGCGACCAGGGCGGCGCAGGCGACGCTCAGCAGCCCCAGCACCGCGCCGCAGGCGAACCACGAGCGGACGGCGCCGGAAGTCGGTGGAGCGGCAGGGGTCGGTGAAGCGGTGGGGGTCGGTGAAGCGGTGGGGGGTGGCGCTCGCGTGGCCATATCGTGATCGGGCGCCATCTCCGGTCGATCCTATCTGTGTCGATGGAGATGGGTATAGTCGCGGCATGGCGCGTGATGATCTGTTTCCGGAAACTGAGCCTTACGAGACCGGCTACCTGCCGGTCGAGGGTGGTCATTCGATCTACTGGGAACAGGTCGGCAATCCGCAGGGGAGGCCAGCACTGTTCGTGCATGGCGGTCCCGGTGCCGGGGCCGGGGCGGTGCATCGCCGGTTCTTCGATCCGGCCTACTGGCGCGTGGTGGTGTTCGACCAGCGCGGCGCCGGGCGGTCGCGCCCGCATGGCGGCATCGGCCGCAACTCGACGCCGGCGCTGGTCGACGACATGGAGGCCCTGCGTCGCCATCTCGGCATCGAGAGCTGGCTGCTGTTCGGAGGCTCCTGGGGCTCGACGCTCAGCCTGTGCTACGCGCAGGAACATGCCGGGCGGGTCAGCGGGCTGGTGCTGCGTGGCGTGTTCCTGGGACGTCCGGAAGAGCTCGACTGGTTCCTCCACGGCCTCGCCCAGATCTTCCCGGATGCCCATGCCGCGTTCGCCGGACATCTGCCGGAGCAGGAGCGTGGCGACCTGCTGGGCGCCTACCTGTCGCGGCTGACCGATCCGGATCCCGCGATCCACCTTCCGGCCTCGCGCGCCTGGTCGATCTACGAGGGCACCTGCTCCACGCTGCTGCCGACGCCCGCCGCGGTCGCCGGCTTCTCGCGGAACCGCGCCACCCTGGGCCTGGCGCGGATCGAGGCGCATTATTTCGCCAACAGGCTGTTCCTGCCGCCCGAAGGCCTGCTGGCGCGCATGCACCGCGTCTCGCACCTGCCGGGGGAGATCATCCAGGGTCGCTACGACATGATCTGCCCGGCACGGAGCGCGTTCCAGCTCGCCGCAAGCTGGCCGAAGGCGCGCCTGCGGATGATCCCCGATGCCGGGCACTCGGCACTCGAGCCCGGCATACGATCCGCCTTGGTCACGGCGGTGGAAACGTTCCGCGAGGATCGCTGAATTGCGCTTCTGTTCGAGACGCAGGCGAGACAAATCTATATTACTAGGCTGCGGTCGTGAGGATGGCGTCCTGGAGGGCGTCACGATGCGGTTGCGGACCAATTTATCTTGCCGAGGATGTTCCTGATGAACCGTGTCGCACGATGGGGCTTCGCCCTTGCCCTGATGCCGCTCGCCGCCTGCGCCTCCAACACGCCTCCCGCGGCACCCGTCGCACCCCCCGGGCCACCGCCCCTGGCCGCTGCCGACGCCAGCTTCATCCAGATGGCCGCGCAGGGCGGCATGGCCGAGGTGCAGATGGGCGAGCTCGCCGAGCAGACTTCGAAGAGCCGGGCGATCAAGGCCTACGCCGCGGAGATGGTCAAGGACCACACCCCGAACGACGACCAGCTCAAGCAGCTCGCGACGAGCAAGGGCGCCACAGTGCCGACGACGCTGAGCGACGAGCAGCAGAAGACGCTGACGATGCTGCAGGGCGAGAAGGGTCGCAAGTTCGACCACGACTACCTGCAGGCGCAGGTCCAGGGTCACACCGAGATGCTGAGCATGTTCCAGACCGAGGCCGCCTCCGGCACCGATCCGGACCTGAAGAGCTTCGCCGCATCGACCGTCCCGGTCGTCCAGGGTCACCTGACCAAGGCGCAGAAGCTGTCCAGCCCGATGCACCACAAGATGATGCACCATCGCCACCACGCGACAAGCGCCTCGTAGCGCCTGATCGCCCCGGGCGTGCCAGGCGGATCGTCGCTGCTTGCGGAAATCCGCATCCGGGGCATTCTCCGGCGCGCACAGACGAAGGATCCGCCGACATGTTCATCGCCATGAACCGCTTTCGCGTCGCACTCGGCTCGGAACCCGACTTCGAGCAGATGTGGCTCTCGCGAGACTCGCAACTGCGCCAGGTGGCGGGTTTCGAGGAGTTCCACCTGCTGCGCGGGCCGCAGCACGACGACCATGTGCTGTATGCCTCGCACACCATCTGGCGTTCGAAGGACGACTTCGAGGCCTGGACGCGTTCGGAGGCGTTCCGGCAGGCGCATTGCGACGCCGGCCAGGGGTCCACCCGGGCGCTCTACCTGGGTCCGCCGCAGTTCGAGGGCTTCACCGTGCTGCAGACGATCGAGCGAAGCGAAGCGGGCGAGCGGATCGAGGCAGGCGCTTGAGCATACGCATCGACCGCGTCGTCACCCGCGGCGGCGACCTCGGCCTTACCAGCCTGGGCGACGGCACCCGCATCAGCAAGGACGGCGTGCGGGTCGAGGCCTACGGCACCGTGGACGAGGCCAACGCGACGCTCGGTGTGCTGCGCGCGAGCCTGGAAGCGGGCAGCAAGGCCGAGGTCTTCCTCGGCCGCGTCCAGAGCATGCTGTTCGATGTCGGCGCCGACCTGTGCGTGCCGGGCGAGGCGGGCGCCTCGTTGCGGCTAGGCAACGGTCCCGTCGAGGCGGTGGAGGCGGCGATCGCCGAACTGCTGGAGGTGCAGGCGCCGCTGGACAGCTTCGTGCTGCCGGCGGGTACGGCCGCGGCTTCGCAGGCGCACGTCGCGCGTACGGTGATGCGCCGTGCCGAACGCCGCGTGGTGACGCTGGCCTCGACCGAGACGGTGACGCCCGCGGTGATCCAGCTGCTCAATCGGCTCTCCGACTACCTGTTCGTGCTGAGCCGGCATCTCAACGATGACGGCCGCGCGGACGTGCTATGGCAGCGGGCGGCTCAGCCGCCGCGCTCGAGCGACTGAAGCAGGCCGCCGAGCTCATCGCGTAGCGTGACGATCCCGCCGATCACGATGAGCGCCGGCGTCGGCAGCGGCTCCGCTCGCAGCATCGCCGCGAGCGTGCCGAGCGTCGCGACCCGCACCTGTTGCGCCGCGGTGGCGGCCTGGGAGATCGCGGCGGCCGGCGTGTGCGCGTCCATGCCGCCGTCGACCAGCCGGCGGGTGATATCGCCCAGGGTGCGTATCGCCATGTAGAGCACGATCGGCTGGCCGAGGCGGGCGAGGGCCGCCCAATCGAGCGACGCGATCGGATCGGCCTCGCCCTCCGCGCTATGCCCGGTGGCCAGGACGATCGCCTGGTTGATGCCGCGCACGGTAGCGGGGATGTGCGCGGCGGCGAGGCCGGCGAGCCCCGAGGTCAGGCCGGGGATGACCCGGAACGGTATCCCCGCGCGGACCAGCGCGAGCGCCTCCTCCGCGCCGCGCCCGAAGACATAGGGATCGCCGCCCTTCAGGCGCAGCACCCGGCAGTTGTCGCGCGCCAGGGTGATCAGCCGAGCGGTGATGTCGGCCTGGTGGATCGAGGGACGGCCGCCGCGCTTGCCGGCGAACTCCTGCACGGCGCCGGGAGCGGCCAGTTCGAGCACGCTCGGATCGACCAGTGCGTCGTAGACGATCACGTCGGCCTGGATCAGGCCGCACAGCACATGCAGCGTCAGGTGGCCGCGGTCGCCGGGTCCGGCGCCGGCAAGCCAGACATGACCCGGCTGCATGACCGGGCAGGCGCTGCCCAGCAGCAGGCCGATCGCATCGGCATGGGAAGGGGATGCGCGCAGGGCGGCCGGCGGCAACGGTCGGTCCGATCGAGGATCGGTCATGGTCGGAAGCGGCGCCGGCTCGGCAATCTGCGGTTTCCTTGCGGAGTAGGGAGGCTGCGGTGGCGGTGGCGGATCTGCTGCACTGCAACTTAACCGACATCGCCACGTCTGCCATGAGCAGTTCGCCCTGGAATGAGACGGGCACCCGGCATAGATCTGCCATGCTGCGACGTCGAATACCGGATCACGCACGAAGGAGGCGGTCTCGCCCATGTCGAACCTGATGATGAACTCGGTCCACGGCCATCCCGAGCGTGCTGTCCGCATGCCCGACGGCATGGAGCGCGGCCATCAGGACGATGTCGTGATCGCTCCGCCGAGCAAGACGTACGGCCACCTGAGCCAAGAGCGCGTAGTCACGGTGCATCACTGGACCGACCGGCTGTTCTCCTTCACCACCACGCGCGATGCCAGCCTGCGCTTCGAGAACGGCCAGTTCGCGATGATCGGGCTGGAGGTGGAGGGCAAGCCCCTGCTGCGCGCCTATAGCCTCGCCAGTGCGAACTACGAGGATCAACTGGAGTTCCTGAGCATCAAGGTGCCGAACGGCCCGCTGACCTCGCGCCTGGCGCATCTGCAGGTCGGCGACATCGTGCTGGTGGGGCGCAAGCCGACCGGGACGCTGCTGCTCGACAACCTCCGTTCCGGCCGCAACCTGTATCTGCTGGCCACCGGCACCGGACTGGCGCCGTTCATGAGCCTGATCAAGGATCCGGGCGCATACGAGCGCTTCGACCGGGTGATCCTGACCCACACCGTCCGCAAGGTCGGCGAGCTCGCCTACGTCAACCACATCCGCCACGAGCTGCCGCGCCACGAGTTCCTCGGCGAGGACATCGCGGCGAAGCTGAGCTACTACCCGAGCGTGACCCGCGAGGATTTCATGACCCGCGGCCGTATCACCAGCCTGATCGAGAGCGGCAAGCTGTTCAGCGACCTGTCGCTGCAGCCGCTCGATCCCGAGCATGACCGGGTGATGATCTGCGGCGGCACCGAGATGCTGGCGGACACCGAGCGCCTGCTGCTCGATCGCGGCTTCGAGGAGGGCAGCAGTTCGACGCCAGGCAGCTACGTGGTCGAGAAGGCGTTCGCCGAACGCTGAGACGTTCCGGCAGTAGGATCCGACCATGACCTATGACTTCGACCTGTTCGTCATCGGCGGCGGTTCGGGCGGCGTGCGCTGCGCCCGCGTCGCCGCCGGTCACGGCGCCTGCGTCGGCGTGGTCGAAGCGCGCCACTGGGGTGGCACCTGCGTCAATCTCGGCTGCGTGCCCAAGAAGATCATGGTGCAGGCCACCGAGTACGGCGAGTGGGCCGACGATGCGCGCGGCTTCGGCTGGGACATGGAGCGCGGGAGCCATGACTGGACCCGGCTGATCGGCCACAAGGACCACGAGATCGCGCGGCTCAACCAGATCTACATCCGGCTGCTGGAGAATGCGGGCGTCCGCATCTTCGAGGGCCGCGCCCGGTTCGTGGGCCCGCACACCCTGGTGATCGAGCCGGGACCGCTCGCGCCGGACGCAGAACCGCGCCGTATCACCGCCGAGCGGATCGTGATCGCGACCGGCGGCGTGCCGACTTTGCAACCGCATGTCGAGGGCCAGGAACTCGGCATCACGTCGGATCAGGCATTCCACCTGGAGCGGCGGCCGGAGCGCGTCACCATCGTCGGCTCCGGCTATATCGGGGTCGAGTTCTCGGGGATCTTCAACGGCCTCGGGTCCGAGACCAGCATGCTGTTCCGCCAGAAGCTGCCGCTGCGCGGCTTCGACGACGAGCTTCGCGCCGCCCTCGACGAGGCGATGCAGGCGCGCGGCATCACCCGTCATTCCAGCACCCTGCTGCACCGGATCGAGCGCGAGCGCGGCGGCCTGCGGCTGACGCTGAGCAACGGACGCGAGATGAGCACCGACCTGGTGTTCTTCGCGGTCGGCCGGCATCCAAACGTGGCCGGGCTCGGGCTGGAGACGACCGCGGTGCGCACGACCGAGCTCGGACGGGTCATCGTCCGTGACGGACTCAATGACGGCGCGCAGACCGACGAGCCAAACATCTACGCGATCGGCGACGTCACCAACCGGCTGAACCTGACCCCCGTGGCGATCGCGGAGGGGCATATGCTGGCCGACCGGCTGTTCTCCGGCAGCAGCCGCGAGTGGCGCTTCGACACCGTTCCGAAGGCGGTGTTCTTCTCGCCGCCGCTGGCCAGCGTCGGCCTGAGCGAGGAGGAGGCCGCGGCACGCGGGCCGGCCGACATCTACAGCGCCCGCTTCAAGCCGATGCGTCACGTGATGAGCGGTCGCGACCGCCGCACCACGATCAAGCTGGTGGTGGACCATGACAGCCAGGTGGTGCTCGGCGTGCACATGCTGGGCGAGGAGGCGCCGGAGATCATGCAGGGCATGGCGATCGCGGTGACGGCGAACCTGAAGAAGTCCGACTTCGATCGCACCGTCGGCATCCACCCTAGCTCCGCGGAGGAGTTCGTGACCCTGCGCACGCTCACCCGCACGGTCGGGACCGCCAGCGCCGAGGCCCCGGATGTCGAGGCCCGCGCCGTCGAGGCGGCCGCCTCCTGAGGGACCTGCTGGACGGCCTGGCACGTCCGCGTGCTGAGCGGGAACCCATCGCGCCGGGCGCCTGGTTGCTGCGCGGCTTCTGCCTCACAGATGCGGCATCCCTGCTCGAACAGGTGCGTGCGATCGAGGCCCGGGCGCCGTTCCGCCGTATGGCCACACGCGGCGGCGGCACCATCTCGGTCGCGATGACCAACTGCGGCGCGCTCGGCTGGGTCTCGGATCGGACCGGGTATCGCTACGATGCCATCGATCCGGGTAACGGCGAGCCCTGGCCGCGTATGCCGGACGCCTTCCGCGGTCTCGCCGGTCGCGCGGCGGTCGCCGGCGGGTTCGCGTCGATGTCGCCGGATGCCTGCCTGGTCAATCGCTATGCTCCCGGCAACCGGCTCTCGCTGCATCAGGACCGCTACGAGCTCGACGATGCGGTCCCGATCGTGTCGGTGTCGCTCGGACTGCCGGCGACGTTCCTGTTCGGCGGCTTGGCGCGGCGCGATCCGGTGCGGCGCTTCCGGCTGGAAAGCGGTGATGTCGTGGTCTGGGGCGGCGCGTCGCGGCTGGCCTTCCACGGCGTCTCGCCGGTGCCGGCGGGGGATCATCCGCTGGTCGGGCCCTACCGGATCAATCTCACCTTCCGCTCCGTGAAGCGCCCTCGTTGAGGTCGGCGTCGCAGGGCCCCGCACTTTCTCTCCCGCGCGATTGGGAGGATAAAGGCGCCCCCGCGCGGCCGACGCCGCCGACAGCCGGAATTGAACGATGAACGCCTCGGCTCTCCCCAAGATCGTGCAGACCCGCATCCGGGCCGAGTGGTCTCCTGCGAGCTGGCGTGGGTTTCCGATCCGGCAGGCGCCTGCCTACCCGGACCAGGCCGCGGCGGAAGCGGTGGAGGCGCGTCTGCGGCGCTATCCGCCGCTGGTGTTCGCCGGCGAGGCCAGGCGCCTGAAGCAGCAGCTCGCGCTGGCGTCCGAGGGACGCGCGTTCGTGCTACAGGGTGGCGCCTGTGCGGAGAGCTTCGGCGAGTTCACCGCCGACATCATCCGCGACACCTTCCGGGTGCTGCTGCAGATGAGCGTGGTGCTCACCTTCGGGGCCAAGGTGCCGGTGGTGAAGCTCGGCCGCATGGCGGGCCAGTTCGCCAAGCCGCGTTCGTCGGACATGGAGACGCTGCAGGGACGGAGCCTGCCGTCGTATCGCGGCGACATCATCAACGGCTCGGAGTTCACCGAGGCGTCGCGCATCCCGGACCCGGTGCGCATGGAGACCGGCTACTTCCAGTCGGCCGGCACGCTCAACCTGCTGCGCGCGTTCGCCTCCGGCGGCTACGCCAACCTGCACCAGGTGCATCGTTGGAATCTCGGGTTCGTGGCGCGCTCGCCGCTCGCCGCGCGCTACCAGGACCTGGCCCAACGCATCGACGAGACGCTCGGCTTCATGGGCGCCTGCGGCCTGGCCGCGAACGCCCCGCAGATCAACGAGACCGAGTTCTACACCAGCCATGAGGCCCTGTTGCTGCCCTATGAGCAGGCGCTGACCCGGGTGGATTCGACCACCGGCGACTGGTACGGCTGCTCTGCGCACTTCCTGTGGATCGGCGACCGCACGCGCCAGGTGGACGAGGCGCATGTCGAGTTCCTGCGCGGCGTGCGCAACCCGATCGGCATCAAGGTCGGGCCGACCAGCACCTCCGACGACCTGAAACGCCTGCTCGACCTGCTCAATCCGGAAGACGAGCCGGGCCGCATCACGTTGATCAGCCGGATGGGCGCCGACGGCGTGCGCCGTCACCTGCCGCCGCTGCTGCGTTCCGTGCAGAAGGCCGGGCGATGCGTCACCTGGCTGTGCGACCCGATGCACGGCAACACGATTTCGACGGCCTCCAAGATCAAGACGCGTTCGTTCGACGCGATCCTGGCCGAGGTGGGCGGTTTCTTCGACGTGTTCCAGGGCGAGGGGGCGCGTCCCGGCGGCTTGCATATCGAGATGACCGGCCAGGACGTCACTGAGTGCGTGGGCGGCGCGCACCGATTGACCGAGGCCGACCTCACCGACCGCTACGAGACATTCTGCGACCCGCGGCTGAACGCCGAGCAGTCGCTGGAGATGGCGTTCCTGATCGCCGGCGAGCTGACCGCGCGTCGCCGCGGAAGCGGCGCGGATGGTCATCTCGGCGGAAGCGGCGCGGGCGAGGCAGCGCCATGACGATGTCGCCGGTCGATACGCCGACCATCGCGGCGCGCACCGACGCGTACTTCAACCGAACCCGCGCGATCGTCGAGCGGTTCGGCGACAAGCGCGTCACCTACGCGCTGTTCCTGCGCCGTCCGGTGGTGGCGGCACCGCGGCTGATGACGGACTGGCTGGCCGCGGTGGCCCGGGCACGCGAGGCGGACATACGCTGCGAGACCAGCTTCGAGGAAGGGGCGTGGGTCGGCGCCGGCGAGCCGCTGGTGTACATCACCGGCAGCTTGCTGCATCTCGTCGACCTGGAGACGCTGCTGCTGCAGAAACTGGGTCCGGCCTGCGTCGCGGCGCACAACGCCTACCAGATGTGCATGGCGCTGCCGCGTGCGCGTTTCCTGGCGATGGAGGCGCGGCACTGCGCCGGCTTCGAGATGCAGGAGATGATGGCGTACGCGGCATCGGTCGGCTCGCGCGCGGCGCAGCGCGAAGGGGCGGCGGGCTTCGTCGGCTGCGCGAACGATGCGACCTCGGGCTATTACGGCACCGCATCCGGCTTCGGCACCATGCCGCACGCCCTGATCGGCTATGCCGGCAGCACGCTGCGCGCGTCGGAGATGTTCCACGAGACCTTTCCGGACGCCGACCTCACCGTGCTCAGCGACTATTTCGGACGCGAGGTCAGCGACACCCTCGCGGTGTGCCGGCGCTTTCCCGAGCTGGCGGCGCAGGGCAGGATCAGCGTGCGGCTGGACACGCATGGCGGGCGCTTTCTGGAGGGTCTGGACCCGCAGGAGAGCTACGCGGTGCTGGAGCGCCATACGCCGGGCACTATCCGGCGGTTCCGCTCCGATACCGAGCTGCGCCACCTGGTCGGCACCGGGGTGTCGGCGGCGGCGATCTGGCGCACGCGCGAGGCGCTGGACGAGGCCGGCTTCGAGCGGGTCCACATCGTGGTGTCGTCCGGGTTCGGCGTCGACAAGTGCCGGGTGATGGCGGACGCGCGGGCGCCGATCGACGTGGTCGGCACCGGATCGTTCATCCCCGAGCATTGGGGGGAGACCTACGCCACCGCGGACATCGTCGCCTATGACGGCGAGAAGCGGGTGAAGGTCGGCCGGGAGTTCCTGTTGCGGAAGATCGAGGACTTCAATGGTGGAGATGGGGCTTGAGTGACGTGTTCGCGCCGGAGGACGACTTCCGGGTCCGCATCCTCGACCTTTCCGGCGCGTCGGAGGACAACATCGTCGAGGAGGTCGGCGGTTTTCCGACCCTGATGCATGCCAACGCGTTCGCGCGCGCCTACGTGCGCGACAGTGTCGAACGCTGCCGGGTGCCGGGTGCGTCCACGCGCGACGTGCTGTCCGCGTGGTTCGCGTTCGGCGAGGATGCCGAGGTGGTGGACGCCGGCGACCAGGGCTGGCGCTCGGCCAACGAACTGGACGATTTCGCCGCCGTGCCCGGCTCCGGGATCGAGTGCGACTGGCGGGCGCTCGATCCGCGCCTGGACGCCGACGCGGAAGACGAGGACGACGAGGAAGACGAGATGCCGGGGCGGGCGGCGAGCGGCCGATGAAGCTGCGCTTCGCGCCGAGCCCGACCGGGCTGCTGCATGTCGGCAACGCACGGCAGGCGGTGGCCAACGCGCTGCATGCGCGGCGGCATGGCGGCGTGTTCCAGCTGCGCATCGACGACACCGACGCGCAACGCTCACGCGACGAGTATGCCGACGCGATCCGCACCGACCTGCGCTGGCTCGGGCTGGACTGGGACGAGAGCTTCAGGCAGTCCGACCATATCGCCGACTACGAGGCGGCGGCGGACCGGCTGCGCGCTTCGGGCCGGCTGTATCCCTGTTTCGAGAGCGAGGAGGAGCTGCGCGCCAAGCGCGAGATCCGGCTGCGCCAGAAGCGGCCGCCGCTGTACGACCGCGCGATGCTGCGCCTGACCGCCGAGCAGCGGGCGCAGGCGGAGGCGAACGGCAAAGTGCCCTACTGGCGCTTCAGGCTGACCGACGGCATCGTGGCCTGGCATGACCTCGTGCTCGGACGCACCCAGGTGAAGCTGACCGCGATCTCCGATCCGGTGCTGATCCGCGCCGACGGCACCATCCTGTATGCGTTCGCCTCCGTCGTCGACGACCTGCGCACCGGCATCACCGACATCCTGCGCGGCGAGGACCACGTCACCAACACCGGCGTCCAGGTCGACATCGCGCTGGCCCTGGGTGCGACGCCCGGGCATTTCCGGTTCGGCCATCTGCCGCTGCTGCTGGACGAGGCCGGCGGCAAGCTGTCCAAGCGGTTCGATGGGTTGTCGCTGCGCGCGCTGCGCCAGGACGGCATCGAGGCGTCGACGATCGTCTCGTACCTGGCGCGGCTCGGCACGTCGGACGATCCGCAGCCGCTCGGCGTGGCGGAGCTGGCCGCGAGCTACGACGTCACCCACACCTCGCGCTCGCCGGCCCGCTTCGACATGCGGCAGTTGCTGGCGCTGAACCGCCGCGTGATGCACGCGCTGCCGTTCGAGGCGGTATCGGAACGCCTGCCCGACGCGGCGACGCCGGAGTTCTGGTCGGTGGTGCGTGGAAACCTGGACCTGCTGTCTGAGGGACGGCACTGGTGGGACGTGGTGGGCGGCAGCATCGTGCCGCCGCCACTCGAAGGCGAGGGCGCGTTCCTAACGCAGGCGCTGCAGGTGCTGCCGGACGAGCCCTGGACCGCGGAGACCTGGCCGGCCTGGACGCAGGCGTTGCGGGACCTGTCCGGGCGCACGGGAAAGGCGCTGTTCCATCCGTTGCGCCTGGCGTTGACGGGGGAAGAGAAGGGGCCCGAGTTGCGGGAGCTGCTGCCACTGATTGGGCGCGAGCGCGTGGTCGGCCGGCTGCGTATGGCGGCGAGTTGAGGCAGAACTCGGCGCGACCATGCAAAGGCCACGTACACGCCTGGGCTGCGGCTGCTCCTGCAGCGTCATGCCGGTAGCGAGACCCGAAGGGTCGACGGGCGGACCCGCGTGGACGCGCGTCTTCATCCCTGATCTCAGCACCACCCGATCCAGAACCCGCGGGGACCCGCGCGGGAACGGCTGAGGTATCTCGCCGCTGCGCCGTTGCTATTTCGGTTGTGCGAGAAGGGTCTCACCGTCCGGACCCATCTTGATGGTCGGGCCTTTCAGGTAGCTGCTCGGGGGTGCGGCCTGCGGGTTCATGGTCGGGGCGACCGTCGCACTCCACGTCACGACATGCTGGCTCGGATCATCTATCCAGCGCTTGGATGCGCCGGGACCAGGTATGAGCGTCCCGCGGCACATCTTGCGCCTGACGGTCACGACGAAGCTGTCGTCCTTCTCCCGCTGACCATTTATGATCGGTGGTACCGCAGCATGTCCGTTGTCGGTGGGCGGAAAGGGCAGGTAGTAAATCCTGTAATTACACGCCTTCGCCGGGGGCTCATCGACCTGCTGAACGGCCGGAGAAGCCGCGATGACGGCCGTGGTGATGGCGATGGTGAGGGAGATCATGGGAGACCTTGCGATGACCATCTCTACATTGAGACGCTGCATCAGTGCAGGCCAGCCTTAATCCACGCGGGATCACAGAGTTGCCTGCCTTAAGGTCAGGCAGCCGGCTACCGCACACGACTTCCGGTCCCCGCTCGATCAGTGCCCGCAGGCTCGCGCGGGTCGGGAGTTCCGGCCTGGTGCTGGCCGCGGCGGAGGGTGATCAGGCTTGCCGCTTTGCCGGACCGCCGATGAGGCTGCCTGCATCGTGCGGCAGTCGGATGTAGCCGATGACCGAGGTCAGGGTCAGCAGGCCCACGACGGTGAAGGCGTATTGGAAATCGGCGAGCGTGAACGACGCCGCCGGTGTTCCTGTATGGCCACCGCGCCACGCGGGGGCGATGCGCAGGCAGACGGCGCCGAACGCGATGCCGAGGCCGATGGTCATCTGCTGGTGCGTGCTCCACAGCGTGCTGGCGGGTCCCTTCTGGGTGTCCGGGATGTCGGCGAAGGACAGCGTCGACAGCGTGGTGAACTGCATCGAGCGGGTCATGCCGTAGGCGAGCAGCAGGGCGAGCAGGGCCAGCCGCGGCGTCGTGGGCAGCAGCGTGCCGCAGGCGATGATGAACGAGCCGGCCAGGGTCGCGTTCACCGCGGCGACGTTGCGGAAGCCGAAGCGCCTGAGGATCGGGGTGGTGAACGCCTTCATGCCGAAATTGCCGCTCGCCGAGGCCAGCAGCAGCAGGCCGGAGTGGAACGGCGACAGGCCGAAGCCGATCTGGAACAGCAGCGGCAGCAGGTAGGGCACGCTCTCGATGCCCATCCGGGTGGCGGTTCCCCACAGGATGTTGACGGCAAAGGTCGGCACCGCAAGCGTGCTGAAGTCGAGCAGGGGGTGGCGGGTCCGGCGCGACCGCAGGATGGTGATGACGCCCAGCGCGAGGCCGGCCAGGATCAGCCCGAGGGCCAACACCAGGCTGGCGTTGTTGCGGCTCGCGATTTCGGTGCCGGAGAGCAGCGCGGTGAGGGTTGTGGCGCTGAGCAGGAAACCGATGCGGTCCAGCGGTCTCGGCTCGTCGGCGCGTTGCTGCGGCACCAGGGTCAGGGCGGCGACGATGGCGGCGATGCCGAGCGGGACGTTGAGCAGGAAGATCCAGTGCCAGGACGCGTAGGTGGTGATGAAGCCGCCGACCGTCGGGCCGATCACGGGGGCCACGACCGCCGGCCAGGTGATGGTCGAGATCGCCTGCATCAGGCGGGACCGGTCGGTGTTGCGGATCACGATCATGCGTCCAACCGGCACCATCATCGCGCCGCCGAGCCCCTGCAGCACGCGCGACGCGGTGAACGAGGCGAGGCCGGTCGACAGCGCGCAGGCGACCGAGGCGCCGGTGAAGATCACGATGGCGGTGGTGAACACGGTGCGGGAGCCGAAGCGGTCGGCCATCCAGCCGCTGACCGGGATGAACACCGCGAGCGTGAGCATGTAGGCGGTCAGGCCGAGGCTGAGCGCGTTCGGGGTGACGCCGAAGTCGCGCGCCATCCGGGGCAGGGCGGTGGTGATGATGGTGGTGTCGAGATACTCCATGAAGAAGGTCGCGGCGACGATGAAGGGGAGCTGGCCAGGGCGTCGACCGGCCGGGGACGCGGCAGGTTCGCTTCGTGACGCAGTCATGCTGGTGTATCCTCGCGACGCCGGCGGCCGAGGATAGCGGGCTTCGGCGGTTGCACCGAGGGGGCGGGTGACGCACAAAGCGCGCATGGCCCAGCTCATGCTTCATGACAGCCTGACCCGCAGCGACGTCGTGTTCACGCCGCTCGATCCCGCGCACGTGCGGCTGTACTATTGCGGGCCGACCGTCTACGACCTCGCGCATATCGGCAACCTGCGCGCGATGGTGGCGGCCGACGTGCTGGCGCGGCTGCTTCGGCGGCTGTATCCGCGCGTGACCTACGTGCGCAACATCACCGACGTGGAAGACAAGATCAACGCCCGCGCCCGCGCCGAGGGCATCCCGATACACGAGCTGACCGAGCGCACCATCGCCGACTTCCACGCCGACCTGGCGGCGATCGGCAACCTGCCGCCCGATATCGAGCCGCGCGCGACGGATCACGTGGCCGAGATGATCGCGCTGATCGAGCGCCTGGTCGGGTCCGGCCACGCCTACGAGGCGCAGGGCCACGTGCTGTTCTCGGTGCGGCACTTCGCCGACTATGGACGGCTGTCCGGGCGCGATCCGGAGGAGTTGCTGGCCGGGGCACGGGTGGAGGTGGGGCCCTACAAGCGCGACCCGGGCGATTTCGTGCTGTGGAAGCCCTCCGACGCCATGCTCCCGGGCTGGGACAGCCCATGGGGATGCGGCCGTCCCGGCTGGCATATCGAGTGCTCCGCGATGGCGCACCGCTACCTGGGCGAGAGCTTCGACATCCACGGCGGCGGCTCCGACCTGCTGTTCCCGCATCATGAGAACGAGCGCGCGCAGAGCCTGTGCGGCTATCCGGGCAGCGGCTTCGCGCGGGTCTGGCTGCACAACGCGATGCTGCTGGTCGACGGCGAGAAGATGTCCAAGAGCCTGGGCAACTTCTTCACCGTGCGCGAGATCCTGGCAGAGGCGCCGGCGGAGGCGTTGCGCCTGCTGCTGCTCGGCACGCATTACCGCTCGGTGCTGAACTTCAGCCGCGGCGGGCTGGCGGAGGCGAAGCACACGCTGGACCGGTTCTACCGCGCGCTGGAGCGCCATCCGGACGCGACGGCGGGCGTTCCGGCGGAGGCCTTCCTGGCCGCGCTGTGCGACGACATCAACACGCCGCTCGCGATCGCCGTGCTGCATCGCCTCGCCGATGCGGCGCTGGCCGGCGACCGGGACGCCGCGCGGGCGTTGCGGGCGTCGGGTGGGATGCTCGGCCTGCTGCAGGACGAGGCGCGCGCTTGGTTCCAGCAGGGCGTGGACCCCGCGGCGATCGAGGCGCTGGTCGCGCAGCGGCTCGCGGCCCGGAAGGCACGCGACTTCACCCAGGCGGATGCGATCCGGGTGGCGCTCGCGGCACAAGGGATCCTGCTGGAGGACGCCGCCGGCGCCACCACCTGGCGGCGCGGCTAGAGCATGATCACTTCGATCATGCTCTGCTTGACTGAGAAAAGAGCAGCTTTATCAGCTGCCTGGGACCGCGAAGCGATTCCAGTCAGACTGACGCTGCTCTAGAGCATGATCACTTCGACCATGCTCTGCTTGACTGAGGAAAGAGCAGCTTTATCAGCTGCCTGGGATCGCGAAGCGATTCCAGTCAGACTGACGCTGCTCTAGGTGACCGGACGCGACGGCGGCGCCGACCTGGCACCGATCGGCAACAGCCCGGTGGTGATCCTGGTGCGGCCACAGCTTGCCGAGAACATCGGCAGCGTGGCTCGCGCGATGGCCAATGGCGGCCTGTTCCACCTGCGGCTCGTGGCCCCGCGCGACGGCTGGCCGCAGGAGCGCGCCTGGCGTTCCGCCTCCGGCGCCGACCGCATCCTGGAGGCGGCGACCGTGCATTCCAGCGTGGATGCGGCGGTCGGCGACCTGCACCGGGTGTTCGCCACCTGTCCACGTCCGCGGCATATCGTGAAGCCGGTGCTCACGGCGCGTGGAGGGGCTGCCGAACTGCGCGCGATCGCGCGGCGCGGCCTCGGCTGCGGGATCCTGTTCGGACCCGAGCGCGCCGGGCTGGACAATGATGACATGGCACGGGCCGACGCGCTGATCCGCTATCCGCTCAACCCTGGCTTCAGCTCGCTCAACCTCGCCCAGGCGGTGATGATCATGGCCTACGAGTGGTGGCTGACCGACGACGGCACGCCCGCCCGGGCGCTGATGACCAACGAGACACGCGTCGCCCACAAGGGCGAGGTGGAGAACTTCCTTGCCCACCTGACGGCGGAACTGGACGCCTGCGGGTTCCTGCGCAATCCGCAGAAGCGGCCCGGCATGGTGCGCAACCTGTGGCACTTCTTCGAACGCGGCGAGGTGACGAGGCAGGAGTTGAACACGCTGCACGGGGTCGTCACCGAACTTGCGCGCGGACGGCGGACGCGCGGACGCGACGAGGTCGATACCGGCTGATCGACTGCCCCTGGCCGATCCGACGCGATCAGCGCATCGGGAGGTTCCGGCTCAGCCGCTGGAGGCCCCTGACGATCGCCCAGATGGTCCAGACCAGCCACCACGCGCCGATGCCCCATGGCACCACCAGGAAAACCAGCCCGACGCCGAAGGTGATGGTGCCCAGTCCGATCACGACCCAGTGCAGCGTGAAGATGACGATCGCGGCCAGCACCCAGTGCCAGAAGATGCGGATCTGCCAGTCCATGTGCGATCGCACCGTCGACGGCACGCTGCCGCGCCTGAGATACGCGAGCAGCGCGGCCACGAAGGCGGTCACGCCGGCGGTGAAGAAGCCGGCGATGAGGAGCGCATAGTTGACGGTGGCGAGGGTATGGCCGCCATCCGAGCCCGCCCTGGAAGGCTCGTAGTCGATCCGGAACGGGTCCGTCGCGCGATAGGCCATGATGCTCTTACTCCTGCGGGATAGATTGGTCTTGCCGGCTGTATGGCAAGTCGCATGCCACGCAGCCGGACGACGGTTTCCGGGAGATCCTGCCTACGGTGTTGGCGGCGCCGGCCAATGATCGGCGTGAGACGTCATGCGAGCGCGCTCGGGGTCAGGGACCAGGAGGCCTGTCGCGTCTCGCCGGGCGGGATCAGCATCAGATGCGGCTTGATGCTGAACTCGCCATCGAAACCCTCCGGGCTGGCCAGGCCGGACCAGGGCTCGACGCACAGGAACCCGGCCCCGGGCTTCGCCCACAGGCCGAGCTGGGTGAAGCCGCTCCAGCCGATCAGCAGGGCGGGGCCGTCGGGTATCCCGTAGCGCAGCGAATGGCTGGCCGGTGCTTTCAGGATCACGGCGTCGTCGGCGAACAGGGCTTCGTCGAGTGCGAGGTGGCGGCCGCGTATCGGGGTCGGCTCGGAAGCCTGCCGCAGCAGCCCGTCGCGGACGCGCCGGATCGGCGCCGGCTCCGCCTCGGCGAAGACGATCTCGTGCGCCTCGGCCGCGACATTGCCGTCGAGCGGCCAGAGGAAGGCCGGGTGCGCACCGAGCGAGGCCGGCAGGATCTCCGTCGACGGATTGAAGAGCGTGTAGCCGACGCTCAGGGTCGAGCGCTCGATCCGGTACTCGATCTCGAGTCGGAAGGCGAACGGGTAGATCGCCCGGCTCTGTTCATCGTCCTCGAGCCGGAGACGGCAGGATCGAGCGTCGTGGGCGATGAAGCGGAAGCGGCGGTCGCGGGCGAAGCCGTGCTGGGTCATGCGGTGCGGGACGCCGTCATGCAGCAGCGTATCGCCGGCGAGGCGGCCGACGATCGGGAACAGCACCGGCGCTCGGCGCGGCCATTGCGGTCCCGCCTGCCAGAGCAGCTCGTGGCCGCCGGCGGTGCATATCGATTGCAGCTCGCCGCCCTGTGCCGCGATGACTGCCACGAGCTCGTCACCGATGCGATGCTGCTCGCTTCCGCCGGCTGGATGCTGCTCGTCCATGACCTGCTGCCCTATAGACGTGAATGACCGGAGGATCATATGGACCTGTGTCGGCTCGGCAACCGGTCGGCCTGAACGGTTGGCTCCGGGAGGCCAGCCGCAACTTCCGCGCGTGAACGCCGTTACGCAAACGTGTCATTGATTTCAGGAATGGAGCGATAAGAAGATGTTACGCAGATTTACCGGATTGTTCCTCGTCGCCGCACTGGTCGTCGCGACGCTCGGGCTCTCAGCCTGCAACACGGTCACCGGCGCAGGCAAGGATCTCAGCGCGGCTGGGCATGACGTGTCCGGCGGTTCGACCGCCGCCCAGGACAAGATCCACGACAAGACGGGTGCGGCGAACAACTGATCAGCCGGGATCGGTGCGGCCGGATCGCCCCGTCGGGTGATCCGGCCGGTCCACCGGATGGCGACGCGTTATTCGAAGCTGTTCTTGCCGGCGTTGCGGGACGTGCGGACGCCGAGGCTGATCGCTCGAGGGCGGTGGTGAGCGCAGGCGGCAGGATGCGCCAAAAGGGCGACCTGCCCACGAAGCCGTGCGCCCACTGCGGACGCCCGTTCACCTGGCGCCGCAAGTGGGCCCGTGTCTGGGACGAGGTCCGCTACTGCTCGGACGCCTGCCGGCGCGCGTCCAAGCAGCCGGGCGAGCGGATCAGAACGCCGACTTGACGGTCGCGATGGCGGCGAACCCCTCTCCGACATAGTAGGTTGACGCGACGCCGCTGATCGTGTTGCCGAAGAGCCCGGTCGTGTTCTGCGCGTTGGTCGACAGCGAACTGATCCCGGACAGGAACTTGTTGTTGGTCAGGTTGATCAGGTTGAGCTGGATTGTCGGCGCCTTGGCGGGCCCGAAGTCGCGCAGCCGCAGGCCGACGGTGCCACCCATCTCGTAGTATGCCGGCAGCACCTCATCGTTCATGAAGGTCGCATACTGCCTGCCGATGTAGCGGACCGTGTAGTTGCCGAAGAAGCGTCCATCGTCGTAGTCGAGTGCCGCCGAGGCGATCCAGTGCGGACTTCGCACCGCGTCCTTGCCGGTGGTCGGAAGATAGTCACCGCTGGCCCGGATGTCGTTGTCGATCGAGGTGTGCAGGTACTGGCCAGAGACGTAGGGACGGAAATGCCCGATCGGGCCCGTGCCGGCCTCCACGTCGACGCCGTCCGAGGTCTGGCCGCCGGCGTTGATGTCGGTGTTGATCGCGCCGTTGGTGCCGGACACCGCGCTCTGGATCTGCCGGTTGGTGAAGTTGTAATGGAAGTAGGTCGCCGAGCCGACGAGCAGGGTGCCCTGGTAGCGGTAGCCAAGCTTCTCCGAGATCGAATACTCGTCCTTGACGTTGCTGCCGCCTATGAAGTTCGTGGCGCCGCTGAGGCTGTAGGTGTTGTAGAGGGTTATGTCGACCGGCGAGCGGAAGTTGGTGGTCACGCTCGCGAACACCTGGTTCTTCGCGTTGATCCGGTAGCGCGCCGAGACCGCCGGCAGCGGCTGCGCATCGTTGAGCACCGACTTGTACTGCGGGCCGGGTAGCAGGTTGATGCCGTCGCGGTTGACGATCGCCTCCTTGAAGCCGGCCTCGAGGGTGAGGCGGTCGTTGAGCAGGCTGATGTCGTCGCCCAGGAACAGCGCGTGCACCGTGGTCTTGGTCAGGATGTCCTGGCCGAGCAGGCGCAGGCCGTTCACGGTCTTGATGTTGTTCTCCTCTCCCCAGATGCTGCTCGGCTCGCCATTTTAGCCGGCCGGGCTGAAGGGCTCGCTGTCATGGTTGTTCGAGTAGTCGAACCACTATCCGACGAAGAGGTTGTTCACATCGAGGCCTCAAGACTCCCCTCATTCTCAGATAGCACCGAACATCTCTGCAAAGACAGGCTGCCCGGCCAACATCTGGCCAAACTGTTTGACGAGTGGCCGCAGTCGCGTAGCGGGC
>JAABUX010000684.1_pt1 | contig 55912 bp, 43 predicted proteins | sample 5561851 | NCBI WGS metagenome assembly JAABUX01 (sample SAMN10711883, study PRJNA513361) | rock metagenome | isolation source: Antarctica rocks | place: Antarctica: Victoria Land, Richard Nunatak red sandstone | collected 2016-01-03
CGGGGATCGGGCAACTCGTCGAAGGCGGTCGTTATCGGCAGCGGCTGCATGGGGACACCTCTTGGTCCCCTCAGGTATAGTCGGAAACCCCTACGCCGTCAGCAGTTCATAGTGCGGTGGCCCTGCGGATCGGCCATAGCCGGCCCGATTTACGCCCGCGCCGACTTCGCCATGATGGCCTGATGCCCCATCACTCACCCGATACCACCACCGCCGCCGCCGACGTGGCCGACTGGATCGACTGCCCGGAGGCATTCCGCCTCTCCGCCCCGGGCGGCGAATCGGCCAACCACGCCAATCAGGCGATCGGGCACGACCCACCACGTTGAGGAAGGCACCGCCGAGGGGTTCGCGGGCAGTTCCGTTGATGTTGGTCGCATCGCATCCTGAACGCGGTCGCCTTGCCGGGCCTGGCCGTCTGGGTGCCGACCCGATGATCTGGATCGTTCTTGCCGCCCTGCTGAGGGCGTGCGATCGCCGCCCGGGTTGATCGTGACGGGCCGGGGCGGGGCGGGCGGCACCGGATCGAAAACACGCCGGAGCTTCGCCCGGGGACTATTCTCGATCGCGGGCGGCCCCTCAGCGCGGGGCGGGCGTGGCGGCCGGGCGGGCGTCCTTGGTCAGCTCCTTCTTGCGGACCAGGTCTTGCCAGGCCTTGAGACCCTTGCCCTCGACGGCGTCGGGGTCGTATTCGAGGCTGTCGCGGCCGGTGAGGGCCCGGAGGTTGTCCAGGGCCAGCTCGCGGGTCCCCCGGCCCGGGGCGGTGGCCAGGTAGTCGACGAGCTTGGCCAGGGTCGCCTCGTCCTTGGCGTCCTCGGGTCGGAAGCCGACGATCAGGCGTTCGGTGACGCCGCCCCAGGTCTCGTCGAACTCGCGGACCAGGGCCTCGCGGACGGCCTTGGCCGACTCGCCGCCGCGGGCCAGGCCGTCTCGGAGCACCTCCACGACGGCGCGATGGACCGTCGGGTCGCCCTTGCGGGCGAGGCCGGCGACGACCGAGTCGACGTCGCCTATGGCGCCCAGGGCGAGCACGGCCAGCCGCTTCACGTTCATCTGGGGGTCGAACATCGCCTCGACGACGTCGGAGAGGATGGGCCGGCCCGAGCGGAAGTAGCCGGTGAACTGGTCGCCGATCTCCTTGCTGTAGGCCGTCGGCGACGACTCGGTCACCCAGGCCGGCGGGGCCTGGCGGCCCTTCTCGGCGAACCGGCCGGAGGTCTGGAGCGAGACCTCCGCCGGCCCGCTCAGCGACTCCTCGGCGTCGCCCACCTTGAGCGCGACCTGGCCCTCGGCCACGAAGATCCGCAGCCGCGACGGCGCGGGCTCGGAGGAGCCGGGCAGCAAGGTCGGGGCCCGCTCGACGCCGACGTTGACGCCCGGCGGGGCCAGGATCGTGAGCACGTGCCCCTCGAAGCGGACCGCCAACGGCGTGTTGGGCCGGGTCGGACGCACCAGGATCTGGCCCCGGGTCAGGTCGAGCCGGGCGGCCTGGTCCTTGTCGGGGTCGTTGACGATGATCTCGGTCGAGTCGACGAGGTCGACGTCGGTCTTGCCCAGCTTCAAGGTGTTGCGGAACGGGGCCAGGTTGAGCAGCCGCGTCTGCTCCTTGAAGAGGGCCTTCGCCTCGACCCGCTCCCAGCCGGGGCCGGCCGGGTTGAAGCGGAGCACGACCCCCTGGACCGCCTCGATCGAGCCGACCTCCTCGCCGGACGGGTCGGCCGCCCGGGCGGCCTCGGCCTTCGCCGCCGGCTCGGGCGGGGCCGCGGGCGGGGCCGGGGCGGTGGCCATCTTGTCCGGGTCGACGGCCGGCCCCGGCGGCTGCGGCCGGGGGGCCTCGTCGCCCCGGGCGGGCCCGGGGGGGTTGGCCGCGATCGTCGTCGCGGGCGGCTCGGTCCGGAGGCTGTAGGCCGCGGCCAGGCCGAGCAGGGCGATCAGGCCGAGCACCGCCGCCGGGGTGGCGAATCGTTCGAGCCAGGGCCGCCGCGCCGGCTCGCCGCCCGACCAGGACGCGAGGGCCGGGGACGCCGGCGACGCCGTCGCCTCCTGCGCCGGCCGGGAGGGCCGGGGGGCCCGCTCGCCGGACGTCTCCCGGCCGCGGACCAGGCGGTACATCCGGGTCTTGGCGTCGGGCGGGACCTTGGCCTTGTGGCCGATCAGGCTGAGGATCTGGTGGACGCTGGCGACCTCGGCGAGGTGGACGTCGGAGGTCAGGCAGGTCTTCTCGAACTCGGCCACCGTGTCGGCGGGGAGCTGGTTGTCGAGGTAGCTGGCGACCTGGTTGGGGTCGGTCGCGTCGGCGCCGGCCCCGGGGCCGCCCGGGACGGTCAGGCGACGCTGGCGGGTCACGCGGTGGACCCGCTCGACGAGCTCCTTGGCGAAGGGGCTCTCGGCGACCTGCGAGCCGATCTCCTTGACCTCGCCGGGGGTCAGGGTGTCGTCGAGCCAGGCGATCAGGGTCCGCAAGGTCAGCCGCATGGTGTCCGCTCCCGTCGTCCGTCGCGTCGCCGCCCCGAGGCCGTCTCGCGACGCCCCCCCCCTGTTAGTGCGATCTCGGGCGACGATCCGTCGGGCCGGCGGCGGGATTCTCGGGCAGGACCCGGTAGAGGCGGATTTTCGGGTCACGCGGGTCCACGCCGTAGATCGGCTCGAAGGCCTCGGGGTGGGCGTCGGCCCAGGCCCGCTCGATCGGGAACCACTCGCGGTCGGCGACGTTGTGCGGGCCCTCGGCGGGGTTGACCCGGGCGACGACCAGGATCTGGATCGCCTCGGCGCGGAGGTTGGCCAGCCAGGCCCGGTAGTCGGGCCGGAGCCGGTCCCAGCCGGGGAAGGGGTTGTCCCAGGTCTCGGGGAGCCCTCGCCCCGGCGCGGCGCGGTGATAGTCATGCATCAGCCAGTCGCGATGGGCGTCGACGTTGATATAGCGGACCTCGTTCTGGAGCCTCCCGCCCAGGAGGTAATAGGGGATCTTGATCCCGGCGTAGGCCAGCCGGACGCCCCCGGGGCCGGACCGGAGTTCCAGCTCCATCCAGGCGGCGAAGTAGTCCGGGAAGACCGGGACCGGCAGCCGCGACGGCCCGCCCAGGCACGCGGCGCCGGCCGCGGCGAGGCCCGCCGTCGCCGCGACGGCCGCCGCCCACCGCCGGGGGCCCGACGCCCGGCCGGGCCGCGTCCAGAGCCAGGCGACCGGGAACGCGCCGAGGCCCAGGACCAGGGTGAGCCGGAGCCCGGCGGCGGACTCGGGCCGGCCGAGCCGGGTGCGGAGCGTGGCCAGGTCGGGCGGAACGTCGGTCGCGGCGGGCATGACGTTGGGGATCTGGGCATCCCGGTCCCAGGGGACCTCGGCCTCGGTCGCTGCGATCGGCCAGACCTGGGGCGTGAGCATGTGGAGCGCCAGGAGCCCGGTCGCCGCCGCCCGGAGCCATCGCGACCGGTCGATCGTCAGGGCCAGGGGGACCGAGGCCAGGCCCATCGCCTGGAGCATGAACCGCTGCTGGGTCCGGTAGGGGATCACCAGCCAGTAAAGCGCCAGGTTGGCCACCGCCAAGGCCGAGAGCACCCAGACCCGGCCGGAGCCCTCGCGGTCGCGGCGGCCGATCGCCCAGGCCCCGGCCAGGGCGGCCAGCCAGAGCGGGACCATCCTCGGGTCGAGCACGGCGAGGAGGATGTCCGCGAGCGAGCCCCACCGCCCGACTGCGAGGTAATACGGGCTCCGCGTCATCGCCTCCGGCCCGAACCAGCCCGCCAGCCAGGTCCGGCCGAACGCCTCGACCCGGAGCGGATAGAGCGGGTTGCCGGTCAGCAGGGCGTTCCGGATCGGCCAGTAGCCCGCCGTCACCGCCGGCAGGGCGACCAGCAAGGCCAGGTGGCCGGCCCGCCGCCGCGGGGTCATCCCACCCCGGAATCCGACGAACGCCGCCATCAGCGCGATCAGCGGCGGGAAGAAGACCAGGCCCGTCGGCTTGGTCCCCATCCCCAGCCCGGCCGCCAGCGCCCCCAGGGCGAGCGACCCCGCCCCGTCGTCGCCCATCGAGTACCGGAGGAAGAAATACGAAGCCAGCAGGTAGCCGGCCAGGAAGATGATGTCGACGTTCGGCTCGAAGGTGTAGAGCAGCAGCGGCGCGACCGAGGCGAACCAGGCCGTGGCGATCAGGGCCGACGACGCCCCCGCGCCCAGCCGCCTCGACATCGCGTAAGCCGCCCCCGCCGCCGCGACGAGGAACGGGACCTGGCCCAGCCTGGCCAGGGCGTCGCCCCCCATCAGGGTCATCAGCCAGGCGAACCAGGCCTCGCCGTTGGCCCAGAAGTAGGTCGCGCCGACCTCGCCGAACGGCGTGGCGACCGGGAACAGCCGGCCCGCCTTCCACCACCTCGCGGCGAGGTAGAGGTGGTAGATCGGCCCGTCGCTGACGACCTTGACCGGGAACAGCGCCGAGTACAGGCCCAGCCGGATCGCCCCCCAGAGGACCAGGCCCAGAGCGACCGTCGCGGCGAACCCCGGCGCCGGGCCGGGCCGGCCGGTGGGAGGGTCGGCCGGGCCCGGGCGGACGACCCGGAGCAGCGCGGCGATCCCCAGGCCGGCCGCCGACCAGCCGACCAGCGGGCCGGCCCCGAGCAGGCCGAGCCCGCCCAGCCCCTCCACGCCCAGCGTCATCCAGGCCCAGCCCAGGACCACGGACCCCAGCCATCGGGGCGACCCGGCCGGCAGGCGGAACCCGCGGCGGGCCACCCCAAACGAACCCAAGGCCAGCATCCCCACCGCGATCGAGGTCCAGATCCAGCCCATCGAAATTCCCTCACGGCGACGATCGGGCGCGACGCCCGGTGTCGCGTCGCGGGTCGATCGCCCGTTGATCCGAGGCAACGGAGGCGCGGAAGGGCTATATTAAAGCCCCGCTCGCGGTTAGAATCGGCCCGACATCGCGACGACGACACCCCGGTACGCAAACTGAGCGGAGGATTGCCGACCATGTTGGGATGGACGCTGGGTGCTAAGGAATACATGGACCGGTTGTGCCAGGAAGTCCAGGGCCTCGACCTCGGCCAGCTCGAGAACGTCAGCCAGGTCATCGAGGACGCCTACCACGCCGGTCGGTTCGTTTTCATCATCGGGAACGGCGGCTCGGGCGCCAACGCCTCGCACCTCAGCGAGGACCTGGCCAAGGCCACCCTCCGCGACTTCGAGGGCCAGAAGCGGCTCAAAGTCCTCAGCCTGACCGACAACACGTCCGGGATCATGGCCTGGGGCAACGACGAGGGCTACGACCGGATCTTCGTCGAGCAGCTCAAGAACCTCGCCTCGCCCGGCGACGTCCTCCTGGCCATCTCCGGCTCGGGCAACAGCCCCAACATCCTCCGCGCCGTGGAGTGGGCCAACGCCACCGGGATGACCACGGTCGGCATCACCGGGTTCGGCGGCGGCAAGCTCAAGTCGCTCGGCCACCACAACATGCACACCGCGATCGACGACATGGGGATGGTCGAGTCGCTCCACCAGATCGCCTTCCACTGGATCATCGACGACCTCAACCGCCGCTTCGCCGAGGCCGTCCCCGTCCCCGTTGCCGCCTCGGCCGGCCGCTGACGACGATGGCCGGGCCGCCCCTGCTCCTCGGCGTGGAGATCGGCGGGACCAAGCTCCAGCTCGGCCTGGGGCGCGGCGACGGCCAGATCCTGGGCCTCGACCGGCGGGCGATCCGCCCCGAGGGGGGGGCCCGGGGCATCCTCGACCAGATCGCCCGGGCCTACGACGACCTCCGGGCCCGCCCCGGCCTCGACGGCGATCCGCCCCGGGCCGTCGGGATCGGCTTCGGCGGGCCGGTCGACGCCGCCCGAGGGGTTGTCGTCCGCTCGCACCAGGTCGCGGGCTGGGATGGCTTCGATATCGCCGACTGGGCCCGGCGGAAGCTCGACATCCCGCTCGTGGCCGTCCAGAACGACGCCGACACCGCCGGCCTGGGCGAGGCCCGATTCGGCGCCGGGGTGGGCCATTCCCCCGTGCTCTACGTCACGGTTGGCAGCGGGATCGGCGGCGGGCTGATCGTCGACGGCCGGATCTACCGGGGGGCCGGGGCCGGGGCGGCCGAGATCGGCCACCTCTGGATCGACGACGGCGACGACGGCCCCAGACGCCTCGAAGAGATCGCCTCGGGATGGGCGATCGATGCCGCGGCCCGGGCCTTCGCCGCCGAGGGCCGGTTCGCCCATCTCCCCGGGCCCACCCCCGAGGGGGGCGGCGACCCTCCCCTGTTCGACGCCGCGTTCGTCGCCCGGGCGGCCGAGGCCGGCGACCCGGCGGCCCTCTCCCTCCTCGACCGGGCGACCCGGGCCATGAGTCGGGCCCTGGCCCACGCCACGACCCTCCTCGCACCCCGGCGGATCATCCTGGGAGGCGGCGTCTCCCTGATCGGCGAACCGCTCTGGTTCGAGCCGATCCGGTCCGGACTCGACCGCTGGGCCTTCCCCCCCTTCCGCGGCACGTTCGACGTCGTCCCGGCGCGACTCGGCGAGTCGGTCGTCATCCACGGGGCCCTGGCCCTAGCGGGCGACCGCCTGGCCGAGATCCGGTGAGTCGGCCGAACCCGATCGACCTCGCGGCTTCGGGCCAACTGGAGGGTCCCGCCGATTCGGGTGAGTTTTCCCGTTTTGCAAACGATTGACGAAATCTTGACGCTTAGAATCTTGGCCCCAATTGCTCGGAAATTTATCAACACCGCCACCTACCTCGGCATCGAGGCCGACCCGGGACGGGGTCGTTCGCGACGATCGCCCGGATCAATTCGCGAAATCCCGCGCCGGGTTCGATCCGGACGGGCCGGGCTCAGTGCAGAAAATTCGGTCTTTGTTTAATTGGCCCAAATATTGCTTCGTCGAAAAGTTGTCCTCTTCAAGATGCCTCAGGAGGATCGAAGCGTGGCCGTGACCCGAGGCTTCGCCCGGACTTGGGCAGAGCGTGTTGAGGTGGAAAGACAACACCCGGATGCAAGCTGGGAACTAGATTGAGTGCACTACCCGAACAATCCCCATCCGGTCATAATGGATCGGGCGGATAACGGTCGGAAGCCGGCCGGGTTGGAGAGAAATCGACCGTCGAAGAACCTTCGGGGTGAATCGTGCGTTTAGAATAGAGGAGAGCGGCCGGTCCGAACGGTCGCTCGAATGGCCAAGGAGTGGTCCTTCCACACCTGAACTAGGGGCTCGCCATGCAGATGACGAAATTGGCCGAAACCCAGCTCTGGCAGCGGAACCTTGCGTCCCTGATCAGGTCCGGGCTGTTTCAGCGAGCCGATACGGGTGAGATGCATGGCTTGTATACGGTGATCGGCGTCTATGGCGACGGGTCGCATTCCGCCCCGCTTGCCAAGTATGCCGATGCTCGCCGCGCCTCCGACGCGGCGAACCTGGCCAATACGATCGCCAAGAGCGGCATGCCGGCCGAGGCGAACTGATCCTCTCCTCATAACCCGATCCCCGGGCCTCCCTCACGCCCGCCGCGGCCCTTCACCGGCCCACGGCGGGCGTTCTTCGTCGACCCTCATCCGCCAACGTCTCGCCAGCCGACCTCCGCCGCCGTCAGGTCGTCGACCCTCATCCGGGACAGCGAGACGTGGTCCAGCCTCATGATGTCCCGCCCGGAGACCGACCGGGGCGGATAGGACGGGAGCGGGACCCCGTACTTGTCCGAGGCCCCGAAGAGGTGGAGCAACTCGTGGACGATCGTGGTGGGGTCGACCCGGCCCTCGCCGGATAACGGCTCGGGGAAGCTGGCCTCCCGGGCGAAGCCGATCGCCAGGCCCACGCCCGGCAAGCCGGACTCGGACGCCGGGATCGCCAGCGATCGGCCCGCCTGACGGAGGTGGAACAGCCAGACCCGGGCGTCCGCGTCGATCCGCGGGTTGATCCGGGCGAGCCAGTCGACCACGTCCGAGAAGCCGAAGCCCGCCGCGGCCCGGCTGGCCAGGGCGACATACTTGGTCGTCGCGTCTTCCTCCATCGGGCCGACGTCGTCCCCCTCGGGCACGAACGCGAGCTTGACCGCCGACGCCGCGCCGTCCTCGAACCGGAAGTAGGTCTCGGCGAGCCCGATGTTCACCGGGGCTTGCCGCCGCCCGGCCTCGCCCTCGATCCAGAGCCCGGCCCGGATCAGCGACTCGTGGGCCCGGCCGATCTCCCGGACGGTCCAGCCTCGGCCGTCCATCCCGACGAAGGTGGAGACCAGGACCACCCGGCCGAGCAACGGCGGATCTCCCGCCGGCAGCCGGGCGGGCCCGGCGGCGGGCGACCCGGCCGCATCGACGCCGTCGAAGCACCGCCAGCGGCGGTCGATCGGGTTCGGTCTCGACTCGACCCCGACGATCGGGACGACGTCGACCACCCCGTCGGCGGGCCGGGCCCCCTCGGGCGTGGGTCGATTCGCCCGGCTCGCGACCGCCCCTCGCCAGGCGATCCCCTCGGCGACCAGGGCGACCGTGGCCAGGGCGAGCAGGAAGGCCAGGGCGGCCAGCTCGCGCGAGGAGTCGTCCCGGGCCAGGCCGATCGCCAGGGCCGCCGCCAGGGGGGAGCCGACCAACCAGGCCTTGAGTCGGGCGGACATCGGCGGGGACCTCACCGGCGGGCCCTCGCCCATCCGCGACTGGGAGGCTACCCGGAGGTTTGTCTCGGGAGCGGCAAGGCGTCGGTACGAAGGGCCGACGGGTGATGGCCGAGGAAGGGCCGGGGATTCACCGGGAGCGGCCTCGTCCGCCTCCTCATCAGGCGTTGGCGCGGCCGTGGGCGTCCGGGCCCGGGGCGGGCCCGACCCCCCGGGGCGCCGGGGCGGGGGGGTCGATCCGACCGAAGATCATCCGCCCGGCGCTGGTCTGGAGGACGCTGGTCACGGTCAGGCGGATCATCTCGCCGAGGTGCTGCTGGCCGTGTTCGGTGACGACCATGGTGCCGTCGTCGAGGTAGCCCACCCCCTGCCCCGGCTCCTCGCCCCGCTTGAGCATCTTGACCATGAGCGACTCGCCCGGCAGGACGATCGGCTTGAGGGCGTTGGCCAGGTCGTTGAGGTTGATGACCTCGACCCCCTGGAGCCGGGCGATCTTGTTGAGGTTGTAGTCGTTGGTCACGACCCGGCCGCCGAGGTGCTTGGCCAGGACGACGAGCTTCTGGTCGACCTCGCGAATCCCGGCCAGCTCGGGGATCTCGGCGTCGTGGATCTTGACCTCGACGCCGATCGACTTCTGGAGCTTGTTGAGGATGTCGAGCCCGCGCCGGCCGCGGTTCCGGCGGAGCTTGTCCGAGCTGTCGGCGATCCCCTGGAGCTCCTGGAGCACGAATCGGGGGACGATCAGGGGCTGGTCGATCACCCGGGTCTCGGCGACGTCGGCGATCCGGCCGTCGATGATGACGGAGGTGTCGAGGACCAGCGGGCGGGTCCCCTTCACCTCCTTGGAGAACTCCATGTAAGGGATGATGAACCGGAAGTCGTCCTTGGTCTGCAAGAGCGTGCTGACGCAGGCGTAGCAGATCAGGACCGTCAGGATTCCGGCCAGGGCGCGCTGGGTCGAGGGGTCGGGCAGGAAGACGGTCAGCGTGGGCTCGATGGCGCTCTGCACCAGGTTGCTCAGGATCAGGCCGACGATCAGCCCGAAGTAGACGGCGGAGATGGTCTGGATTCGCTTGCGGGGCGTGAAGATGTCGACGACCATCACGGCGACGGCCGAGAGCAGCACCCCGCCGAAGAGCAGGGCCCAGTTGAACGTGTCGCCGGTGGCCCGGGCCAGCCGGACGCCGAGGCCGGCCACGACCAGCACGAAAACCGCCCGGATGATGATCAGGAGCATGGGGACGGGACCTCGACGGCGACCGGGGAGACGTGGAAGGTGGGGCTCTTTCGGGTGCGGCCCGGGGCCGGAGATCACCCCGGGCGGGCCATCTCGTCGACGAATCGGCCGTAGAACTCGGACAGACTCTCGACGATCACCTTGGCCTGCCCCACCACCGGCATGAAGTTGGTATCGCCGTCCCATCGCGGCACGACGTGCCAGTGGAGGTGGCCCGGCAGGCCGGCGCCGGCCGACTTGCCCAGGTTGAGCCCCACATTATAGCCGTGGGGGTGGAAGATCCGATCGAGGACGCCGATGACCCGGCGGACCGTCTCGACCGGCTCGGCCAGGTCGCGCCCCGAGAGTTCTTCCAGGGTCCCGCGATGGACCGCGGGCGCCACGAGGAGGTGGCCATTATTATAAGGATAACGGTTCAAGAAAACCGCCGAGTTCGGGCCGCGCCAGGCGAGGAGGTTCTCGCGATCCTCCTCCGGATCGGACGCCAGGCCCCGGCAGAGGAAGCAGGCGTCGTCCGTCGCCGGAGGCTTGGCCGAGGACTCCTTGATGTATTGAGCACGCCAGGGGGCCCAGAGTCGGTCCATGCGGCCATCTCGGACGGGGCTAGCGGTCGAAGACGGCGTGGCGCCGGCTTGACCCGGGCCCCCCGCCCGCGACGAGATGCCGCGACCGCCGGTCGACGCCGAGTGCGGGGGAATGCATCGTAGCAGGCGAACAACGTCGTGTCGCGGTCCAACCCGCCCATCCCGCCATAATCTCGGCATCCGCCCGCCATCATCGCAAGAGCATGCGACTCCAGACCGGGTAGGACCGCGCCCAGGCCCGGCCCCGGACGTCGGCGCGGTCGACGATCTCCCAGCCGCCCGGCCTCGCCCGGTCCTCCGCCGGGTCGACCCCGAAGGAGACCAGGACGTGGCCGTCGGGCACCGTGAGCCTCAGCTCGGCCGGCGACCCGGCGACCTGGAACGGCGACCCGGTCACCGGCCGGCCGTCGACGGCGAGCCGGCCGGCCACCCATTCGAGCCGCTGGCCCGGCCCCGCCACCACCCGGGCGATCCGGGGCCGGGCGTCGCGGGCCGGGCGGAGCCAGATCGTCTCGCCGGCCCGGGGGGCCTCGCCGTCCCGATAGGCCCAGCGGTTCACGAGATAGCCGTCGCGGGGCCGCCCCTCGGGCACGACCGGCCAGGCGAGCACCGACGCCATCGCCAGGGCCGGCGCGTAGCAGAGCGTCCCCAGGCCGGCGGAGGCCGAGAACGCCGGGACCGCCCGGCCGAAGCCCGGGAAGGCATACTGGCGGATCGTGTCCGCCGCCGAGAACGCGTGGGTCGCGAAGGCGAAGGCTAGCACGGCCAGCCCGGTCGCCGTCCCCCACGCGAAGACGCCCACGGCCAGCGCCGCGGCGTAGGAGCCGAAGAGCACCAGCGCCCGGTCGTGCTGCCGCCACGACCACTGGGGGAAGCCGGGCACGAGGATCCGCGCCCCGGCCGGGGCCCGCCATCCGGCCGGTCCCCGCGCCCGGGACTGATCCGCGACCGGCCGTCTCGGGTCCATCAATCCCCGCTCCTCTCGCGGCCCCGGGCCGCCGGTCCGCCCGGCCTGGGCGGCCGACCCGGAGGAAGGTCCGCCCCAGGGACTTTTCGGACAGTTGTCATGGCCAGGATAAATCGGCCGCCCGCGGTTGTCAAACGGCGTCGACCCGAATCGAGTCTACGACGAACCGTCGAGTCATTCGCATGTCCACGCCATTCATTCGAAAGAAAAACGAGGGGCCCGCCATCCGGTACACCCGCCCGGCCCGGCCGGGATGGCCGGGATGGCCGGGATGGCCGGGATGGCCGGGATGGCCGGGATGGCCGGGATGGCCGGGATGGCCGGGATGGCCGGGATGGCCGGGATGGCCGGGATGGCCGGTCGACCCTCCCGCGGCGGGGGGCCGGGGAATCGGCCGAATCGGGCGAACCGTCCTTGCCGGCAATCGTATAGTGTAATGTTAGTAACATCGGCCGCGGGCCGGCCTTGACCGGCGCGCCGCGATCGAGATAGGATGGAGGCCCTGCGGGGTCGGCGACGCCCGGGGCCCCGTTCTCCTCGCACGCCCGGGTCCGGCCGCTCTCGGACCCCGCCCCGGGGACCGCGATCAACCCACCTTGCCGTACGCCCTCCTGCTCCAAGCCCTCTTCGGCCCGTCCCGGTTTGGATGGGTCGGGCCACCCCCAGCCTGGCGATCTTCGGCTGATCATGGGACGAAGGGCCACCCAACGCCCTCCGAGATAAGACAACACCGCCAATGGAAAACCTCCGCAACGTCCGGAACATCGGCATCTCGGCCCACATCGACTCCGGCAAGACGACGCTGACCGAGCGCGTCCTGTTCTATTCGGGCAAGAGCCACTCCATCAAGGAGGTCCGCGGCGAAGGCGCGAAGATGGACCACATGGAGCTGGAGAAGGAGCGCGGCATCACGATCACGTCGGCCGCGACGACCGTCCAGTGGGGCGAGAAGAAGATCAACATCATCGACACGCCCGGGCACGTCGACTTCACGGTCGAGGTCGAGCGGTCGCTCCGCGTCCTCGACGGCGCCGTGCTGGTCCTCTGCGCCGTGGCCGGCGTGCAGTCGCAGTCGATCACCGTCGACCGCCAGATGAAGCGGTACCGGGTCCCCCGGCTGGCGTTCATCAACAAGATGGACCGGACCGGGGCGAACCCCGGCAACGTGATCGCGCAACTGGAGAGCAAGCTCGGCCTGACCACGGTCCCGCTCCAGATCCCCATCGGCGGCGAGGCGAGCTTCGCCGGCGTGATCGACCTGATCGACCGCGAGGCCGTCTACTTCGACGGCGAGAAGGGCGAGACGGTCCGCCGCGAGCCGATCCCGGCCGACCTCGTCGAGGTCGCCGAGCGCGCCCGCCAGGGGATGCTCGAGGCGCTCTCGCTCGTCTCCGACCGGATCATGGAGCTGCTCCTCGAGGAGCAGGAAGTGCCGCTCGACCTGATCCACTCGACGATCCGCGACGCCACCGTCGCCCAGCAGATCTGCCCGGTCCTGGTCGGCTCGGCCTACAAGAACAAGGGCGTGCAACTGCTGCTCGACGCGGTCAACGCCTACCTGCCGAGCCCGCTCGACCGCGAGATCTTCGCCAAGGACAACAACGACGGGATGGCCGAGGTCGCCCTCACCGCCGACCCCAACGAGCCCATGGTCGCCATGGCGTTCAAGCTCGTCGAGGAGAAGTTCGGCCAGGTCACGTACATGCGGATCTACCAGGGCACGCTCTCGAAGGGCGAGTTCTACTGGAACTCGCGGCAGCGGAAGAAGGCCCGGATCAGCCGAATCCTCCGCGTCCACGCCGACGAGAAGGAAGACATCGCCTCGGCCGGCGCCGGCGACATCGTGGCCGTCATGGGCATCGAGTGCGCCACCGGCGACACGTACTGCGCCGAGGGGACGAACTTCTCGCTGGAGAGCATCTACGCCGCCGAGCCGGTCATCGACCTGGCCGTCACCCCCAACAAGCGCGGCGACCAGGACAAGCTGTCGAAGGCCCTGAACCGCTTCATGCGGGAGGACCCGACGTTCCGGGTCCACGTGGACAAGGAGACGAGCGAGACGATCATCTCCGGGATGGGCGAGCTGCACCTGGAGATCTACGTCGAGCGGATTCGCCGCGAGTACGACGTCGATTGCACCGTCGGGATGCCCAAGGTCAGCTACCGCGAGGCGCCGACGAAAATCACGACGTTCGATTACAAGCACCGCAAGCAGACCGGCGGCTCGGGCCAGTATGCCCACATCAAGGGCGTCCTGGAGCCCCTGCCCGAGGACTCCCCCGAGCAGTTCATCTTCGAGAACGACGTGACCGGCGGGCGAATCCCGTCGGAGTACATCCCCTCGGTCGAGAAGGGGTTCCGCGACTCGCTCCACAAGGGCCCGGTGGCCGGCTTCGAGGTCCTCGGCGTCAAGATGACCCTCCAGGACGGCTCGTACCACGACGTCGATTCGTCCGACATGGCGTTCCAGATTTGCGCCCGCGACTGCTTCCGCGAGACCTTCCGCAGGGCCGACCCGGTCTTGCTCGAGCCGATCATGAAGGTCGAGGTCGAGATCCCCTCCGAGTTCCAGGGGCCCGTCACCGGCGCCGTCTCCTCGAAGCGGGGCGTGATCCTCGGCACCGAGAGCCGCGCCGGCTTCGCCGTCATCCTCGCCGAGGTCCCGCTCTCCGAGATGTTCGGCTACTCGAACGACCTCCGGAGCATGACCCAGGGCAAGGGCAGCTTCAGCATGGAGTTCCTCAAGTACCAGAAGCTCCCCTCCCGCTTCCAGGAGGAGATCGTCAAGAAGGTCGCGTTGGAGAAGGCCAAGGCTTGACGCCCTCTCCATGACCGACGACCACCCCGACGCCCGGGCCTCCCGCAGGAGGCCCGGGCGTCTTGTCGTCGACGGGTCGACGACCGGGGATCGCGACCAGGAGGGACGACCATTGCCGATCTCGCGCCCATCCGCCGGGCCCTCGCCGAAGCGGCGATTCTCGATCCGGCTCGGGACGACGATGGTCGTCGTCGCGCCGGTCGCCGTCGTCCTCGCCGCCGAGACGAACCGCCGGAGGCGCGAGGCTCGCGAGGCGAGGCTCCGGATGCTCGGGAAGATCGCGGGGGTTCGTCGCTACCGCGCCTCGATCCACACCAGAGAATACGAGACGTCCTTCGGGCGGATGAATCAATATCGATCCTCGACCGACGCCATCGAGCACCCGGACAGGCTTTCCCGGATGACACCGTTTGTCGGGTCCAGGCCGAGAAAATACCGGCAGGTCCCCGACCTGCTGCTCGTGATCGAGAAGGAACGGGCGCGGGCGGAGTGGTCGCGAGGGATGGCCGAGGAACTCGCGAAGGCGGCCGGACGCCCGGGCGAGCGGATGCCCGACGAGCCGCCGCGTCCCGACCTGCCGGGGGCGTCGCCTCCTCCCCGGTCCGTGACGGCGGCTCCCGGCCGGCACGCGATCCCTCGGGTCGTGAAAAAATCGGAGTAGTGGCACGCGGGCGGGCGGCCATTGGTGTAGGATTTCGATTCGAGCGGATCGCCTCCCGCCTCGGGCGAAGTCGCCCGACTCCTCTCCCGCGGCCGGCGATGGCCCTTCGACCGACCGTCTTCCCGGGGAGCCCCTTCGTGGCGTCCGTGCACCCGTCGACCCATCCGTTGATCCTCGGCAATCTGGCGGCCTTGCGGGACGCCCGGACCGCCCCGGCCGAATTCCGCCGCCTGGTCCGCGTCACGGCGATGCTGCTGGCCTACGAGGCGATGGCCGACGTCGCGACGAAGGAGGCCGAGATCGCGACGCCGCTGGCGACCGCGCGGTGCCGGGTCCTGGCCGAGCCGGTGGCGATCGTCCCGGTGCTCCGCGCCGGCCTGGGGATGGCCGACGGGGTGCTCGACGTCGTGCCCGAGGCCGAGGTCTGGCACATCGGGCTCCGCCGCGACGAGCGGACGCTCCAGCCCGAGCAGTATTACACCCGGCTCCCCGCCCGGTCCCGCGTGGGGCTGGTGCTCCTGCTCGACCCGATGCTCGCGACCGGCGGGTCGGCGGTGCACGCCTGCGAATTGCTCAAGGCGTCGGGGGTCGAGCGGCTGAAGTTCCTGGCGATCCTGGCCGCGCCCGAGGGGATCGCCCGGCTTTCCGCCGCCATGCCCGACGTCGCCATCCACGTCGGTTGCATCGACGATCGCCTCAACGAGGTCGGCTTCATCTACCCCGGGCTCGGCGACGCCGGGGACCGCCAGTTCGCCACCTCGCACGATTAATCCCCCCGGGGTTCCCCGTCCATGAGAGCCGTCGACATCGTCCGCAAGAAGCGCGAAGGGGCCGCCCTGTCGGTCGCCGAGATCGACTGGATGGTCTCCGGGATCGGCGGCGAGGTCGCCGACTACCAGTGGTCGGCGCTCCTGATGGCGATCCTCTGGCGGGGGATGGACGACGCCGAGACCGCCGCCCTGACCGACGCCATGATCCGGTCGGGCTCGATCGTCGACCTCTCCGCGACGCCCGGCCTGAAGGTCGACAAGCACAGCACCGGCGGCGTGGGCGACAAGACCTCGCTGATCCTGGCGCCGATCGCGGCGGCGGCCGGGGTCCCGGTGCCGATGGTCTCGGGCCGGGGGCTGGGCCACACCGGGGGGACGCTCGACAAGCTGGAGTCGATCCCCGGGTTTCGCGTCGACCTCGACCTCGACCGCTACCGGGCGGTGCTCGACGAGTGCGGGATGGTCCTGATCGGCCAGACCGCCGAGATCGCCCCGGCCGACAAGTTCCTCTACGCCCTCCGCGACGCCACGGCGACGGTCGAGTCGATCCCCCTGATCTCGGCCTCGATCCTGTCCAAGAAGCTGGCCGAGGGGATCGACGGCTTGGTCCTCGACGTCAAGACCGGCGACGGCGCGTTCATGCCACGGCTGGAGGATTCGCGGGCCCTGGCCCGCGCGATGGTCGCGATCGGCCGGGGCCGGGGCGTCCGGATGCGGGCCCTGATCACCCGGATGGACCAGCCGCTGGGCCGCGCGGTCGGCAACGCGGTCGAGATCGCCGAATGCGTCGAGTGCCTCCGGGGCGGCGGGCCGGCCGACCTCGTAAACCTCTCGATCGAGCTGGCGGCCGAGATGCTCGTGATGGGCGAGGTGGCCGCGACCCTCGATCAGGCCCGCGACCGCTGCCGGCTGGCGATCGACGACGGCTCGGCCCTGGCCCGGTTCCGCCGGGTCGTCGCCGCGCAGGGGGGCGACCCGCACGCGATCGACGACCCCGGCAGGCTCCCGCAGCCGAAGGGGTCGATCGAGGTCGACTCCAAGCACGCCGGCTACGTCCACGCGCTGGCCGCCCGACCGATCGGCCACGCCACCATGCTCCTGGGCGCGGGGCGGGCCCGGGTCGACTCCAAGATCGACCCGGCCGTCGGCGTGATCCTCCACAAGAAGGTCGGCGACCGGGTCGAGGCGGGCGAGCCGCTCTGCACCGTCCTGGTCAACGACGCCCCCGGCATCGAGGTCGCCCTGGAGATGATCGGCGCGGCCTACCGGGTCGAGCCCGGCCCGGTCGCCGTCGAGCCCCTGATCGTCGAACGGATCTGATCCGAGCCGGGCCCGGCCGCCCACGCCCTTGGAAAGGCGGACACGCATGCGAAGCTTGGCCCTGGGGATCGTCCTGGCGGCGTTGGTGGTCGGCCCCGCCCGGGGCGAGGGGCCGAAGGCGGACCCGCCCGGCCCGATCGCTGCGGCGGCGGCCGTCGACCCGCCGCCCGAGGCACCCCCGGCCCCCGTCGTCACGGTCGGCGAGCGGATGCAGAGCGTGGTCGGGATCTTCGCGATCCTGGCACTGGTGACGGCCCTGTCGTCGGACCGGCGGGCGATCTCGCGGCGGGTCGTGTTCTGGGGCCTCGTCCTCCAATGGGCCTTCGCGCTGGTCGTCCTCCGGGTCCCCCTGGGGCGGTATGCGCTGGAGGTGGCCGGCGGGGCGGTCAAGCAGATGCTCGACTGCGCCCTGATCGGGTCCGCGTTCGTGTTCGGCAAGAAGCTCGTCGTTCCCGACGACCCGGCCGACTTCATCTTCGCGTTCCGGGTCCTGCCGACGGTGATCTTCGTGGCTGCGCTGTTCGCGGTCCTGTATCACCTGGGGGTCATGCAATGGGTCGTCCGGCTCCTGGCGATCGCGATGGAGCGGCTGATGGGGGCGAGCGGCGCGGAGTCGCTCAACGTGGCGGCCTCGCTGTTCCTGGGCCAGACCGAGGCCCCGCTGACGATCCGGCCGTATCTGCCGGGGCTCACCCGGTCGGAGTTGCTGACGGTGATGACCTCGGGCATGGCCCACGTCTCGGGCGGGGTGATGGCCGCGTACTTCGCCTTCGGGGTCGAGCCCCGGCATATCCTGACGGCCGTGATCATGACCGCGCCCGGGACGATCATGCTCTCGAAGATGCTGATCCCCGAGACCGAGAAGCCCGAGACCCTGGGGAGCGGCCGGCCCGACCCCGAGCGGCCCGACGCCAACCTGCTCGACGCGGCGTCGCGGGGGACGCGCGAGGGGCTGCAACTCGCCCTGAACATCGCGGCGATGCTGATCTCATTCCTGGCGATCATCGCCCTCATCAACAAGGGCCTGGGGTACGCCGGGACGTCGCTCCAGCAGGTCTTCGGCCGGGCGCTCGCGCCGGTCGCGTTCCTGCTCGGCGTCCCCTGGAAGGACTGCCCGGCGGTGGGCGGCCTGCTCGGGACCCGGACGGTCCTCAACGAGCTGATCGCCTTCGGCGACCTGGGCCGGATCGGCAGGACGCTCGACCCGCGGTCGTTCACGATCGCGACCTACGCCCTGTGCGGGTTCGCCAACTTCAGCTCGATCGGGATCCAGCTCGGCGGGATCGGGGCCCTGGCGCCCGACCGCCGGGCCGACCTGGCCCGGCTCGGCTTCCGGGCCCTCCTGGCGGGGACGCTGGCCAACTTCCTCTCGGCCTGCATCGCGGGGATCTTGCTATGAACGGGCCCGGATATTACGACCGGATCATCGAGGCCGCGGCCGCGCTCCGGGCCCGACTGCCCGACCCGCCCGCGGTCGCCGTCGTGCTCGGCTCCGGCCTCGGCGTCCTGGCCGACCGGCTGGCGAGCCCGACCGTCGTCCCCTACGCCGAGATCCCCCACTTCCCGAGGCCGACCGTCGCCGGCCACCTCGGCAACGTCCTGGTCGGCGACCTCGGGCCGGCGCGGGTCGTCGCGCTCCAGGGCCGGTTCCACTCCTACGAAGGGCACGACCTGGAGGCGATCACCTTCCCCGTCCGGGTCCTCCGCGAGGTCGGCGTCCGGACCCTGATCCTCACCGCCGCCACCGGCGGGATCAACGGCGACTTCCGCCCCGGTGACCTCGTCTGCGTGTCCGACCACCTGAACTTGCTGGGCTCGAACCCCCTCCGAGGGCCGAACGACGACCGCCTCGGCCTCCGCTTCCCCGACATGACCGCCGTCTATTCGGCCGCGCTCCGCAAGCTCGCGGGCGAGGAGGCGACCCGGCTCAAGCTCGACCTCTTCGAAGGCGTCTACGCCTGCCTGCCGGGGCCGAGCTACGAGACGCCGGCCGAGATCCGGATGCTCCGGGCCCTCGGGGCCGACGTGGTGGGGATGTCCACCGTGCCCGAGGCGATCGTCGCCCGCCACGCGGGGATGGACGTCCTCGCCTTCGCCCTCGTCACCAACGCCGCCGCCGGGATCACCGGGGCGGCGATCACCCACGAAGAAGTCCTCGATGTGGGCCGCCGGGCGGGCCTGCGGCTCGGCACGCTGATCGAGGCGGTCGTCGGCCGGCTCAGGCCGGGTTGAACCCGAAGCCGAACTTCTCGTCGGGCTCGCGCTCCAGGAGGATCAGGACCGAAGGGGTGCTGTCGACGACGGTCCGGGCGGCGAAGGGCGTCTCGCGGACCGGCCGCCAGCCGTCGGCCAGGAGCCCCGAGAGGCTCACCGGCTCGATCGCCTGGTCGACGACCCGCCAGGATTGGCCGAGGTAATTCAGGATCACGTAGAGCGGCTCGGTCTTCATCGGGGCACCTGGACCGGTTCGGGTCGGGCCGCGCCGACGCCGCGATAGGCGAGGTCGAGCAGGTCGACGGGGTGGACGACCCGGACCTTCCCGCCCCTCGACTTCGCCTGGCGGGCGATCTGGAGGATGCAGCCGACGTTGCCCGTGGCGACGATGGCCGCGCCGGTGGCGTCGATCCGGTCCATCTTCCGCCGCCCCAGCCGCTCGGACATCTCGGGTTGCGTGAGGTTGTAGGTCCCCGCGGCCCCGCAGCAGAGTTCGGACTCGTCGAGCGGGACGAGTTCGAGGCCGGGGATCATCGCGAGGAGCTGCCTCGGCTCGGACCGGACCTGCTGGGCGTGGCAGAGGTGGCAGGGGTCGTGGTAGGTCGCGGTGGCTTCGATCGGGTGCGTCGGCGCGATCGGCCCGAGTTCGACGAGGAACTCGGAGATGTCGCGGACCTTGGCGACGAACCGCCGGGCCGCGTCCTCGTCGCCGGCCGGGAGCAGGTGGGCGTAGTCCTTGAGCATCGCCCCGCAGCCGGCCACGTTGACGATGATGGCGTCGAAGCGGTCGGCGTCGAAGGCGGCGATGTTCCGGCGGGCGAAGTCGAGCGCGGGGCCCTCGACGCCGGAGTGGTAATGGATCGCCCCGCAGCAGCCCTGGCCCCGGGGGACGAAGACCTCGCAGCCGTTGGCCTGGAGGACCCGGGCGGTCGCGGCGGTGGTCTCGGGGAACATGGCGTCGGCCACGCAGCCGAGGAACAGGGCCACCCGGGCTCGCTTGGGCCCGATGGGCGGGAGGACCTCCGGCAGGCGGCGGCCGGGCGTGGCCAGGTCCGGCAGCATGGCCTGCATCTGGCGGAGCGTGGCGGGCAGCAGCCTGGTCAGGCCGACCCGCTCGGCCAGCGCCAGCGCACCGGCCTTCTGGAGCCATCGGGCAGGGGCGAGCGCGGCCTTGACCCGGGCGGCGTAGGGGAACAGGTGGTGGAGGATCATCCGCTGGAGCGCCCCGGTCCGGTCGCCGGGCGGGGCCGAGGCGTGGAGGGCGACCTTGAACGGCTCGATGATCTGGCCGTACCGGACGCCCGAGGGGCAGGCCGTCTCGCAGGCCCGGCAGTCCAGGCAGAGGTCGAGGTGGTGACGGACGGCGGGCGAGACCCCGATCCGGCCGTCGGCCACCGCCCGCATCAGGTAGATCCGGCCGCGCGGGCTGTCGTTCTCGTCGCCGGTCTCGACGTAGGTCGGGCAACTCGACGTGCAGAGGCCGCAGTGGATGCAGTCCTGATACCGGGCGTAGGGGATCTTCGACGCCAGCCAGGCCAGGTCGACCCCCGCCTCCGGCGCGCCAGAAGCGGGGGAAGTCGCGATCGCCATGAGGGGAGGGACCTCGTCGATTGCCGGGGGGTCGGGGCCTCGGTCAGATTGTACCAACAAAGCGGCCGGGGTTCAGGACACCCCGGGGGTCGAGGGCGAACTTGACCCGCTCGGCGATCGCCCGGTCGGGCCGGGCGTCGCCCCAGACGAGGAGGCGGGCCTTCCAGTCGGCCGGGCATCGGGGCAGGACCAGGCTCCCGCCGAGTCGGCTGGCCTCGGCCCGGAGCCGGTCCACCTCGGGGGCGATGGCGCCGAGGTCGGCCTCGCCCCGCCAATCGGCCCGGACGATCCCGTTGCCCGCGTGGGCCTGGACCGACCACCGGCCCGGGTCGATCGCCGCGACGAACCCGGGCGCCGCCGACGGCTTGAGGTTCGCCGCGAGCCCGACCGCCCCGATCCCCGCCGCCTGCGACTCCACCAGCGCATCCCAGAGCGGGCCGGCGTCGGCCCCCTCGCGGACGACCGTGTCGGTCCGGCCCAGCTCGATCGCCAGGCGGTCGACCTCCCAGGCCACCGCCGCCGCGTTCCCCTCGAACCCGACGACGATCACCCAGTCGGCGACGGGCAACCCCCCTTCCCGGCCGACCTCGACGGCCGCGGCGGCCCCGAGGAGTTCGAGGGCGACGGGCCGGGTGCCCGAGGTGTTGAGCCGCTCCAGGGCCCGCGACGCCTCGGCCAGGGACCGGCACCGGGCCCAGGCCAGGGCCGACGCCTCGGGCGCGGGGCGGACCTTGAGCGTCAGCTCGGCGATGATCCCGAGCGTTCCCATCGACCCGGTCAGGAGCTTGGGGAGGTCGTAGCCGGCGACGTTCTTGACGACCCGGCCCCCCCCCTTGATCGCCCGGCCCTCGGCGTCGACGTAGCGGATGCCGATGATCTGGTCGCGGGGCCGTCCCAGGCCGAAGCGGCGCGGGCCGGACGTGTTGGTGGCGAAGATCCCGCCCAGGGTCGCGCGGTCGGCCCGGGGGGCCTCGATCGCCGCCCGCTGGCCATGCGCGGCGAGGGTGGCCCGGAGGGCGGCGAGGGTGATCCCGGCCTCGACGGTGATCGTCATGTCGGCCACGGGGTAGTCGACGACCCGGTCGAGGCCGCGGAGGTCGACCGCGACGCCGGGCGATCGGGGGGTCCCGCCGTAGTCGAGCGCGGTCGATCCCCCCTGGGGGTAGATCGCGTACCCCTCGGCGACGCGCCGCGCGACGACGTCGCCCAGCTCCCCGGGCGAGCGCGGCCGGTCGGTGGCCGAGGCGTATCGGCCGTCGCCGAGCGGGCCCCCGGCCGGCGGCTCGGGCCAGTCGAACGGGCGGGCCCCGGCGGTCATGATTCGGGGCCGTAGTAGCGGATGTCCTCGCCGGAGAGGACGCGGTCGACGGCCTCCTGGACGACCCGGAGCAGGTTGACCGTCGCCGGATCGAGGGCGCCGGGCCAGGCGTCGGTGTGCATCACCTGCCCCTCGAAGGCCAGGCGGTGCAAGGCATAGGCGACCTTGCGGTCGATCGCGCGGGCGTCGCGGTACTCGACTTCGAGGGCGTTGAGGGCCTGGAGCAGCTCGCCCGCCGTCGCCTCGCCGACCGACTCGCCGCGGCGGAGGAGGGGCAAGAAGGCGGTCGGGTCGTCGTTGCCCGATGCGGCGTGGCGGAGGACGACCTGGGCGGCGGGGCCGGGGGCTTCGGGCGTCATGGCGTTCGCCTGCGGGGCCGGGGCGGGGCCGTCGACCAGTTGGATCTCGGCCCGCTCGCGGGGGGCGGCCGAGGCGCTCCACTCGGCCAGGTATTCGGGGTCGTCGGCGATCGCCCGGAAGCCTTCGAGGGCCCCCCGGCGGGCCTCGGCCCCGGCCACCCGCTCGCGGGACCGCTCGGCCTCGATCGCGTCGACGAGGAGCCGGGTGCAGTAGACCTGCACCGTCGCCACGCCGGCCTGGCTCGCCTGGGCCTCGGCCCGGTCGAGGACCTGCGCCGGCAGGTAGAGCGTGAGCCGCTGCTCGTCCAGGCTCGCCGGCGCCGGCCCGCGCTGGCCGAGCCGGAACGAGTTGCCGGGCCGCTTCCAGGGCAACCGCGGACGCTTGGCCAACGCTCTCACCCCCCCGATCCGGTCGGACGACCGCCGGCCGGCGGTGATCCCGCCGGGCACGCGCCTCAACCTACCCGAGCGGCCACGCTTTCGCCAGGTCGATGCGGGCCGGCCCGCGAGGGCTCGTGACACTTGTCGTTGCTCCGCCCCCGCCTGCCCGCTATGCTCGATCGCGTGGGAAGGACCGGGGCACGACCATATTTCGAACGGGGCTCGGCGATCCGATGAGCGACTCGACCGCGGCCGAGGGGCGAGCGACGATGGTCCGCCGCCGCTGGCGGAGGCTGGGCCCCGGCCGACAGGCCGTCGTCGCCGCGGTCGCGATCCTCGCCGCCGGGCTCGGGGCCCTGGCGTTTTGGAACTGGTGGACGAGCTGGCCGGCTCGCCTGGTCATCGCCACCAAGGGCGGCCACTTCCCGGTCACGTTCTCGCCCGATGGCTCCACGCTCGCCACCCGGTCGCTCAATCCGGGGCAGATCCACCTCTGGGACGCCTCGAATGGTCGGGAGCGGGCGGCGTGGTCGATCCCCGCCCGGGCGTTGCGGTTCTCGGGGGAATTCTCGCCGGATGGCCGGACCTTCGCCTCGCCTTGGTTCGACCGGTCGTCGGGGAAAAACTACTCGGTCGACCTCGTCGACGTCGCATCGGGCCGGCTCCGGGCGACCTGCGACTCGCCGCTCGACGGCTTCCTCGCCCTCCGGTTCCGGGACGGCGGCCGGGGCCTCCGCCTGATCGCGGTCGCCCCCAACGCCGGGGTGGAGGTCGTCGACTTCGACGTGACCACCGGCCGGCCGACGCCGAGTCGACGACTGGGCTTCGGAGCGAGCCTCACCCCCATGACGATGTCGCCCGACGGGAACACCCTGGCCCTGATCGGGTCGAGACCCGGCGCGCGGTGGACGCTCGTGCTCTGGGACATCGATGGCGACCGCGAGTCCGCCCGGCTCCCCGTGCCGGCGGGGTCGGCGGACGCCACGGCGGTCGCATTCTCGGCCGACGGCAAGGCCCTCGCCGTCGGGCGGGAGGACGGCTCGATCGAGGTCTGGGACCTCGCCTCCCGTCGCCTCCGGGCGGCGCTCCGGGATCGCTCGCCGAACTACGCGCCCGCCGGCTTGACCTTCTCGCCGGACGGCTCGACCCTGGTCTCGATCGCCCGATTCACCCGCCGCAAGCTCTCGCTCGACACCCTGAACTTCTTCTGGCGGGCCGCCACCCGGCCCTCGGATCGGGTCGACCTGATCGAGATGATCGTCATCGACGCGGCGACGGGCCGCCGGCTCCGGACGTCGGGGGTGGACTGCTGGCTGGCGGTGTTCTCGCCGGACGGCCGGACGCTCGCGACGGGGCACGAGGACGAGGCGGTCCGGGTCCGCGACGCGCCGGGGCGGCCCTGAGCCGGGGCGTTGCTCAGGCCGAGGCCCGGTGGCCGGGCGACTTCCGCTCGATGCAGCCCGCGCCGCCGGGGATCATCTTGCCGGGGCTGCACCGGCCGTCGGGGTTGAAGGCGTGGCGGAGGGCGACCATGGCGGCGAGGTCGAAGGGGGAGAAGAGGCGGGGCATGAACTCCATCTTCTCGACGCCGATGCCGTGCTCGCCGGTGACGCTCCCGCCGACGTTGATGCATTCGTCGAGGATCTCGCGGCTGGCGTCGAGGACCCGGCGGACCTGGTCGGCGTCGCGCTCGTCGTAGAGCAGGATCGGGTGGATGTTGCCGTCGCCGGCGTGGAAGACGTTGGCGATCCGGAGGTTGTACCGCTCGCCCACGCCGACGATGAACCGCAAGATGTGCGGCAGCTTGGTCCGCGGGACGACGCCGTCCTGGGTGCAGAAGGTGGGGCTGAGCCGGCCGATGGCGCCGAAGGCCGCCTTCCGGCTCTTCCAGATCGCCACGTATTCGGGCTCCTTGCGGGTCCGCCAGGAGATCGCCTTGGCGACCGAGCCGCCCCCGGCGCGGACGATCGCGGCGATCTCGCGGGCCTCGCGGTCGAGCCCCGCTTCGAGCCCGTCGGTCTCGATGATCAGGACGGCGCCGGCGTCGACGGGGAAGCCGTAGCCGAAGGCCTGCTCGACGGCGCGGATCATCGGGTTGTCGAGCATCTCCAGCGCCGCGGGGACGATCCCGGCGGCGATGATCCCGCTGACCGCCTCGGTGGCGGCCTCGACGGTCTCGAAGACGCCGAGGAACGTCCGGCCCGCCTCGGGGTCGCGGGTCAGCCCCACCGTCACCCTCGTCACGATGCCGAAGGTCCCCTCGTGGCCGACGATCAGGCCGGTCAGGTCGTACCCGGGGTGGTCCTCCTCGGGCCCGCCGGCCTCGACCACCGTGCCGTCGGGCAGGACGATCTCGACCCCCCGGACGTGGTTGACCGTCACCCCGTATTTCAGGGTGTGCGGCCCGCCCGAGTTGGTCGCCACGTTGCCGCCGATCGTGCAGGCCCCCTGGCTCGACGGGTCGGGCGCGAAGTGGAAGCCCGAGCCCGCCAGCGCCTTGGTGAGCCAGAGGTTGACCACGCCCGGCTCGACGATCGCGTAGCGGTCGCGGGTGTTGACCTCCAAGATCCGCTTCATCCGGGTCAGGGCGATCATGACCCCGCCGCCCACGGCCAGGGTCCCGCCCGCCAGGCTGGTGCCGGCCCCCCGGGGGACGAACGGGACGCCGTGCCGGCCGCAGGCCCGGACCACGGCGATGACCTGCTCCCGCGACGTGGGGAAGACGACCACGTCGGGCGCGTTCTTCTCGATCATGAACCCGTCGCACTCGTAGACCAGCAGTTCGTCCCTGTGGCCGAGGACGTTCTCCGGCCCCACGGCCGCGGCCAGGTCGGCCAGCAGCCCCGGGGGAATCGATGTCGTCGCGGGCATGATTTTCTCGCCGCCGGGGGTGGGTCGCGCCTCGCTCGCCGATCGTCCCAGGATAGCACCGACCGCCCGGCCCGGCCAACCGACCTCCGCCGGGAACCACGCGAAGGGACGTCGGTCGATCGCGCGACGGCCGCGGCCCTCGCGCCCGGCGGGGCGCGCGAAATCAACCCGCCTGGCGGATCGGATCGCCCGACGCCGCTCCTCCCCCGGCGGGGACTTCGGGGCGACCGACCGCGAAGATCCGCCGCCCCGGCGGGATATTTCCAACCGGGGCCCCCCGGGCCGGCACTCGTAGATACCAGGTCGTCGACATCTTCGATCTCGGATCTCGACAATCGTTCAGGATTTCACCAATGCCAATCCCGATCCATCGGCCCGGCCCCTCGCGGGGGTCGTGGATCTCCTCGATAGCGCGCATCGGGCGACGTCGGTCGCCGGCCCGCCCGGATTCCTGCACGTCGAGGGGTCGTGCGGGCGGCCGGGATCGCCCGCACGTCCCATCTGCCACGGACTCGTGACCCTGTTTGAGGAGAGACAACCATGATTTCGAGAGTCGTTGCCATCTCGGCCTCCCTGATCGCCCTGTCGGCGGGGGCACCCGCACCGGCCCAGACCGGCCCGCTGAAGGACCCGATCCCGACGCCGATCCCCCTGAGCGGGATCGCGGTCCGGCTGCAACCGGTCGCGGCCGGGCTGAACGCCCCGATCTTCCTGGAGACCCTCGGCGAGGGGGACCGGCGCAAGTTCGTGGTGGACCAGACGGGCCGGGTGCTGATCCTCGAGGATGGATCGATCCGGCCGATGCCGTTCCTCGACATCTCCGGCGTCGTGGCCCAGCTCTCCCCCGCCTTCCGGGGCGCACCCCAGGGCCTGAACCCCACCTACGACGAGCGGGGTCTCCTGGGCCTGGCGTTCCATCCCGGCTTCCGCGAGGAAGACAGCCCCGGCTCCGGGACGCTCTATACCCTGCACGACGTGCCCGTCTCCCGGAAGGCGGACTTCCCGGAGCCCCCGTTCCCGACCGCCGGGCTCGTGCCCAACTGCCAGGAGGTCATCGCCGAGTGGCAGGTCAGCCTGTCGAACCCGGACATGGTCGACCCCTCGTCGTACCGCGAGGTCCTGCGGTTCGACCGGCCCCAGTTCAACCACAACGGCGGCACGCTCGCCTTCGGGCCCGACGGCAAGCTCTACGCCTCGATCGGCGACGGCGGCGCCGGCAACGACGTGGGCCCGGGCCACAATCCCCGGACCGGCAACGCGCAAGACCTGAGCACGATCCTCGGCAAGGTCATCCGGATCGATCCGCTCCACCCCGCGTTCACCCGGGGGCGTAACGGCGCGGTCAGCGGCAACGGCCAGTACCGGATCCCCGGCGACAACCCGTTCTTCGCCAGGCCGGGCGCCGTGAAGGAAGTGTACGCCTACGGGTTCCGCAACCCGTTCCGGATGAGCTTCGACCGGAGGTCCGGGGGACTCATCCTGGCCGACGTCGGCCAGAACAACATCGAGGAAGTCGACCTCGTCAAGGCCGGCGGTAACTACGGCTGGCACGCCAAGGAAGGCACCTTCCTGCTCAACCCGACCAACGGCACCGTCTCCATCGACCCCAGCCCGAACCCGATGTTCATCGACCCCGTGGTCGAGTACGACCACAACCAGCCGAGCGGGCCCGCCCCCCTGGCCATCATCGGCGGCTTCGTCTATCGCGGCTCCAAGATCCACGCGCTCCGGGGGAAGTACGTCTGCGCCGACCTGAACGGGATCCTCTTCGCGGTCGACCTCGGGGCCGCCCGGCTCACGAGGCTCCTGCCCGACGTCGGGTTCTTCATCAAGGGGATCGGCCAGGACGCCGAGGGGGAACTCTACGTCCTGGGCTCCACGAACGAGGGGCCCAGCGGCGTCAACGGGATGATCCTGGCGATCAAGCCCGTCGACAACGAGGGCGGGGGAGACGACGGCGAAGGGGGCAACGACGGAGGGGGCAACGGGGACAACTGAGCCTCGCAGGCGAAGGACACCGACCAGCAGCGGCCCGGCGAGGACGATCGACGAATCGTCCTCGGCGGGCCGTTCGCATCGCGATGGAAGGCTTGGGCGACCGGACTTCGAGCCGGGGCCGTCCGCCATCTCGCCACCCGTCCTGGCCGATCGCCTGGCGACGAGGCTTCGGCCGAGGTCTCGAAGGTCATCATGTCCGCCGGCTTATGGGGAGCACGGGAGCAAAATCTGAGATTCCAGATCCCGGATCTCAAATTTTCAATTGAAGTCCTGAAATAGTTTGCAATCTTAAATATGCATATAAATTAAGCAGTTGATGGCTTTTGTCCACCAGGTTCATTCCGCTCGCTGCACAAGATGGGCAACCTGCCTCCAACAAGGTAAGACGGCGGGCGGCAAGGGCACTGTACATAAGCCATCAACTGCGTAACTCCTCAGGCAATCTGGAATCCTGGATCGGATGACCGGTCTTGGATTACTCCCCCTCCCGCGGCCGATCGGCCCCGGCCGAGACGGCGAGCGCGGCCAGCCGGGCCGGGTCGACCGGCTCGCCCCGGGGGGTGAACTCCAGGATCGCGAGGTGGTCGGCGACGGGCACGCCCTTGGTCTCGGACCCGGAGTTGACGCCGCAGGTGGTCACCCGGGCGAGCCGGTAGTGGGGGCCCATCGCGGCCATCCAGCGCCCGAACAGGGGGGAGTCGAGCGGCACGCCGTCGTAGAGGACGCATCGGAGTGGGTGGGCGTGCGAGGTCGCCCGCCAGTCGAGCGGGCGGCGGTGGCGGCGACGCTCGGAATAGATCGCCTGGTAGGTCAGGTAGTCGGCCGACCGGCCGTGATGGCTCGGGCCGCCCTCGAAGTCGAGGCCGAGGTCGACCCGGGCGCAGGCGAGCTCGCCGTCGCGGCCGGCCTCGGCCCAGAACCAGCGGGCGAACTCGCGCGACCGGAGGTCGACCGCCGACTTGGCCGGCTGGATGAGGTCGGCGACGATCGTCCCGACGCCGATCGCCGCGAAGGCTCCCAGGACGGCCCGGCCGACCCGCCGGTCCGCCCCCGGCCTCCGCCGACCCAGCCGACCCAGCGCGACGGCCAGCCCGAGCCCGGCCAGGAGGCAGGCCATCGGCCCGGCGAACTGCATGATCCGCTCGTTGTCGCCGTACGGGTAGCGCCGGATCGCCGACGCGGCGAGCGCCAGGCCGAGCGGGGCGAGGCAGGCCGCCACGATCGTCGCCCCCCCCCGCCGCCGCAGGTGCGCCGCGCCGACGACCACGCAGGCTGCCGTCAGCACGCTCGCCCCCCTCGCCCCGCCGACCGGATAGGCGAAGAGGAACCCGAGGTGGGCCCGGATCAGCCACCCGACGAGCGCGAGCGGGTCGCCCGTCGGCGGGAAGAACGCCGACCAGTAGTGGTCCATGTAAGCCTGGACCTCGGCGGAGTCCGCCCCCTCGTGGATCTTCCAGACGGCCGCGAAGCTCGCCGCGAGCGCCACGCCCGACGCCAACCAGGCGGCCACCACGCCCCGTCGGCGAGACTTCAGCACCGGCCCGGCCAGGGCCAGGCCGGTCCCCCCGGCGACGAAGACGGCCGGGAGCGAGAGCCCCAGGCAAGGCGGCGTCGCGATCGCCAGCACCCAGAGCCACCGCGACCGCTCGGGCCTCCGCCACCACTCGATGGCCAGGGCGAGCAGGACCAGCGCGACGAGGAAGTCCGAGGCGTAAGGCTTGGCCTCGCCCGAGTGCCGGATCGGGGTGGTCGCGACCGAGAGGATCGCCACCGCGAACAGCAGCGGCCAGCCGCCCATCACCCGGCCCGCCGCGTGCCGGAACAGGAACAGCGAGCCGATGGCGCACGCGGTCGGGAAGACCCGGAGCGACCACTCCGAGAAGCCGAACCAGGCCACGGCCGTCCGCTCGGCCCAGAGGAACAAGATCGGCGCCACCTGCTGGTAGTCGAGCGGCCGGAGCAGGTCGAGATACCCCCGGTCGATCAGGTTGGCCGCCACGAAGCACTCGTCCCCCCAGAGCGGGTGGACCAGCAGCAGCCGGACCAGGCGGATCGTCACCCCCAGGGCCAGGAACGCCCGGGTGAGCCGCGCCAGCTCCGAATCCGTCGCGGGCCCCGCGCCCGCCGGGGGCGACACGCGGCGAACGAGCGAGCCCCCCGACGGCGAACTCGTCCTCCGACCGGCGGACATCATCGTCATCCTGGACCCCCTCGCCCCGTCGTCCAGCCCTCGCCGCGCCCCGATCCCCGGTGGGTCGCCGACCTCAAGGGGAGGGGACTCGACCGACCGGGGCGGGGAATTCATACGCCGTGATCGACTCCCCGCGCGTCATCGGGAACTCGACGACCCGCGGCGGGCCGGCGATCCCGGCGAGCGAGGCCCGGTCGGCCGCGAGCCTCGCCTCGTCGAACCCCGGGCAGCCACTCCGATGGACGATCAGCCAGGTCCGGCCGGCAAAGGGCCCCACCAGCCCGGCGCGGTCGGGCTTCCAGAGGACCGGCACGGGGGCCTTGGCCAGGACGTTGTAGCGGACCTCCGCCGCCTGCTGGAGCCAGTGCTCGAGCATCAGCTTCTTCGAGACCGGCAACGCCGCGATCCCATCGGTGACGGCCCAACGGTCGCCCGGCCGGGCCAGGAGGGCCAGCTCGCGGACTACACGCCGGTTCTCGCCGTCCTCGAAGTTCTTGTACGGCCAGACGACGTTGGCGACCGTGGCGACGACCGTCATCGAGCCCAGCGCGACCACGGCCAGTCGATAGGCCCGGGCCCGTCGCCCGGCCCCTCGGAGCCGGCGAATCAAGGCCCAAAGGCCGACGCCCGCCAGCAGGCAGAACGCCGGGGCCATGTACAGCGAGGTCCGGGCGCTGGTGCCATACGGGTAGCGATGGAAGGCCGAGGCCACGAAGGTCGGCAGGAGCGGGGCGAGGAGCAAGGCCAGGAGCGCCGGCCTGCGACGACGGAGGGCCAGGATGCCCGCGATCACCAGGACGGTCGTGGCCGCGCTGCCGAAGTTGTTCCCGCCGTTGGGATACGCGAGCATGTTGCCGGCATGGACGTCCAGGAGCCAATATGGTAGCGTCCAGGGTCGATTCCACGGCGGAAAGGCATCTCGCCAGGTGTCCAGTTGCGTATAGAGGGGGGCGGCGAGCGACTGCGGTCGCGTGAACACCGCATAAAAGGGTAACCAGCTCGCCGCTGCCGTCAGCCAAAAGGCCACTAAGCCGACGATGGCGGGTCGCCGCGGCTCGCGGATCACCCCGGCCGCCAGGACCAGCCCGACCCCGGCCGCCACGAAGATCAGCGGGTACGAAAACCAGACGCCCACGACGACGGTCGCCGCCAGGGCCAGCCAGCGTCGGGGCGAGCCGCGATCTTGCCAGGCCGACCAGGCCAGGCCGGTGATCGCCAGCGAGAGCAGGAGGTCGGTCGCGTACGGCTTGACCTCCGTCGCGTGCCGGACCGGGTAGAACGACGCCGCGAAGATCCCGGCCGCCAGCACCGCCGAGCGGCGGTCGACCGCCCGGGTGGCGAACCGCGCGAACAGCCCGAGCGCCGCCAGCCCCGAGAGGAACGGGATCAGCCGGAGGGCCCACTCCGAGCCGCCCAGGACCCGGGCCACGCCGAGTTCGGCCCAGAGGAAGCCGATGGGAGCGATCTGGTGATATTCCAGCGGCCGGAGCAGCCCGGCGAAGTCGCGGACCAGCAGGTTGACCGCGATGAACGCCTCGTCGCCCCAGAGCGGCGGGCACGCCGCGAACCGGGCGACCCGCCAGATCACGCCCAGGGCTATCATCCCCGCCAGCATCCGCGACAGCCGCCCGCGGCGCCCCGCGAACCCCGAGACCCGGGGCCGATCGGCTCGCGGGACGGGAATTGGGGGACGTCGGCGGGCCCGCTTCAGGCCTCGGATGGCCGATCCCTCGGCGGTTCGCTCCATCGTCGGGCCTCCATCGTCGGCCGCTCGCCGCGGACCGGGGACTCCAAGGCCGGCGCCACCCGGCGGGCGAGGCCGCCGATCATAGCGATCCGCCGGAACTTGTCGACCGCTCTCGGAAGCCCCGATTCGCCGGCCGGTGGTGGCACCCGACCTCCGCCCGAGGTTAAACTGACGGCCGGCCGCGTGTCTCCTCCCCGCCCAATCGCGACCTCGGCATCGGCCGGCCGTTGTGGTCACTTTGCCGATCGCCATGGTCGGCTTCGAGCCGAGATCCCGCCCCGCCCCGGATGCCCTCGCTCGCGCATGGCGGGTGACAAACTTCTTCGGAGATCGCCCCATGCCCCTTCGTCGCGACCGGATCGTCGGGATTGGCTTCGCTTTGGCCATCGGGGTCCTGGCACCTTCGGCGGGGCAGGAGCCGGCCCGGCCGACCGCCCCGCCCAGCGAGGCCGAGCCCGCGGTCCCGGCGGCCGGCCACTCGATCCACGGCGAGGCGTTCAACGACGGCCCGAGGCGGCGGGCGACGCTGATGGAGGGCATGGGCCGGGTCGACTTCCCCGTCACCACGGCCCGGCCCGAGGCCCAGGCGTTCGTGACCCAGGGGGTCGCCCAGCTCCACTCGTTCTACTACCTGGAGGCCGAACGCTCGTTCCGCCAGGCCGCGACGATCGACCCGGCCTGCCCGATGGCTTACTGGGGCATGGCGATGGCCAACGTCAACAACGCCAAGCGCGCCAGGGGGTTCCTCAAGGAGGCCCGGCTCAAGGCGAACGCCGGCAAGCCGACCCGCCGCGAGAACCTCTACCTCGAAGCCCTGGAGGCACAATATAAGGAAGGGGCGGCCGAGAAGGACGCGAAGAAGGCCCATCTGATCGCCCTGGAGACGATCGTCCAGGAGTTCCCGGCCGACCTGGAGGCCCGCGCCTGGATGGCGATGGTCACCTGGCAGAACGCCGGGAGCGACGGGATCGGCAGCCGGCAGGCGGTCGACATGGTGCTCGACTCCGTGCTCGACCGCGAGGCCCTCCATCCCGGCAGCCACCATTATCGGATTCACCTCTGGGACCACTCCAAGGCGGCCCGGGCCGAGAAGGCGGCTGCGCTCTACGCCCGGGCGGCCCCAGGGATCGCCCACGCCTGGCACATGCCCGGCCACACCTACACCGAACTCAGGCGATACGCCGACGCCGCCTATCAGCAGGAGGGGTCGGCCAGGGTCGACCACGCCTACATGATCCGCGACCGCGTCATGCCGTTCGAGATCCACAACTACGCCCACAACAACCAGTGGCTCGCCACCTCGCTCTCGCACGTCGGCCGCGCCCGCGACGCCATCACCGTGGCCCGGAACCTCGTCGAGCAGCCCCGCGACCCCCAGAAGAACGGCCCCAACGACGGCGGCTCGGCCCAGCGGAGCGGCCGGCTCCGATGGGCCGAGACCCTGGCCCGCTTCGAACTCTGGGACGACCTGATCGCCGCCACCACCTCCGGCGCCCTCGACTGGTCCGACATCGCGGCCGAGAAGGTCGAGAAGATCCGCGGCCTCGGCCTCGCCTACGCCGCCAAGGGGGACCGGGCCGGCCTCGACGGTCAGGTCAAGGCCCTCGCCGCCCTGGCCGCCGACGAGGCCAAGAAGGCCCCGGGCGGCAAGGCCCCGACCTCCGGCCCGATCGTCTCGGCGACGGCCGAACTCGAGGGCTACGTGCGGCTGGCCAACGGGGAGGCCCTGCCCGCCCTCGAAGCGTTCGCCAAGGCCACCGGGATGAGGCCCGAGGCGCTGGCGAAGGCCCACCTGGCCGCCCGCAACTTCGGCTTCGCCGAGTCGGCCGCCCGCTCGGCCGTCGAGAAGCAGCCCGGCCAGGTCGTCCCGCTCGCCGTGCTCGTCGAGGCGCTCCAGGCCAACAACAAGGAGGACGAGGCGCGCGAGGCCTACCGCAAGCTGGAGCCGCTGGCCCGGCAGGCCGACCGCGACCTGCCGGCCTTCCGCCGCCTGGTTCGGGTCGTCGACGCCTGGAAGGCCGCCGGCCGCTGGAGCGCCCCCGCCGCCGCCGAGCCCGCGACCGACGAGGCCGTCGCGACCACCCGCGTCGACCTCGAACCCCTCGGGCCGCTGGCCTGGGCCCCGAGCCCCGCCGAGCCGTTCGCCCTGGCCGACACCGACGGCAAGACCTGGTCGCTGGCCGACCACAAGGGCCGCAATGTCGTCGTCCTGTTCTACCTCGGCGGCAAGTGCGCCCACTGCATGCAGCAGCTCCAGGAGTTCGGCAAGCAGGCCAAGGTGTTCGAGGGGCTGGAGACCGACCTCGTCGCCGTCGGGACCGACCCGATCGACGCCGCCCGGGCGCTCAAGGCGAACGCCGACGGGATCAAGTTCCCCATGCCCTTCCTCGCCGACCCCACGCTCGAAGTCTTCAAGAAGTACCAGGCCCACGACGACTTCGAGGGCCAGCCGCTCCACGCCGTCTACCTGATCGACGCCCGGGGCGACGTCCGGTTCCAACGGATCTCGGCCGACCCGTTCCTCGACGTCGACTTCCTCAAGGCCGAGGCCGCCCGGGTCCGCCGCCTGGCCCGCTGACCGCGAACCGTCTATCCGGGGGGCGACGACGCCGGTTACGATGGGGTGAAATCGGCGACCTGCCCCCTCGAACGCCCGCCCGGCCTGGGATCTCCCCGCGATGGAATCGACCGCCACCCCGACGAATCCCCCCGGCCTCGGACTCGCGGCGGGGTCGATCCCCGCCGACGTCCTGGCGCGTCGGCTCCGCCCGCTGGCGGGCAAGCCGGCCGGCTCGCTCGTGATCCACGAGATTTATCGGAGCATCCAGGGGGAGAGCAGCCACGCCGGCCTCCCCTGCACCTTCGTCCGCCTGACCGCCTGCCACCTCCGCTGCGGCTATTGCGACACCCCGCACGCCTTCCACCACGGCGAGACGGTCCCCCTCGATGAGGTCGTGGCGCGGGCCCTGGCCTGCGGCGATGCGCTGGTGGAGGTGACCGGCGGCGAGCCCCTGCTCCAGCCCGAGGCGTTCCCGCTCATCTCCCGGCTGGCCGACGCCGGGCGGACGGTCCTGCTGGAGACCAGCGGCGGCGTCGACATCGCGGGCGTCGACCCCCGGGTCTCGATCATCCTCGACGTCAAGACGCCCGGCTCGGGCGAGTCCGCGGCCAACATCGAGGCCAACCTCGCGCGGCTCCGGCCCGTCGACGAGGTCAAGTACGTCCTCTGCTCCCGCGACGACTTCGACTGGGCCGTCCGCCACGTCCGCCGGCACGACCTCGCCGCGCGGACCAAGGTCCTCCTCGGCGCCGCGCACGGCGGCGTCAACCCGACCGACCTGGCCGCCTGGATCTTGGAGACCGGCCTGCCGCTCCGGCTCCAGATGCAGCTCCACAAGCTGCTCTGGGACCCCAAGGCGCGCGGGGTCTGACGTCCCTCCGTCCGGCCCGTTCGAAACCGAAACCGCCGGCCCTTCGTCGTCATGCGAGGGGTCGGCGGCGATGGGTCGCGTCCGCGAGGGGCGGACGATGGGATCAGGCGCGGTCGGAGCCGCCGCGGGTCTCGCCGGCGCGGCCGCCGCGGGTCGAGTTCGCATAGATCGAGGTCAGGACGCCGAGCAGGGCCGAGCGGCGGCCCGCCCGAGAAGACTTCCCACCGCGACGGATGCGGGCCACGGTGCCCGCCCACTCGAAGCCGGAATGCATCGGGGCCGTCTTCTTGGGATTCGACGAGGTCATCGAGCGGAAGCTCCACCTAAGGATCGCGGGCGACCGCCGAACGGGGTCGCTCCACCACAATCGATCACCCTCGGACGGCGAGGACCCGATCGAGGAGGCCGGGGCGAACCCGTCTCGTCCGGGGCATGTCCCCCCTTATCGGAAAGTCCCGCATCTCGATCGAGGGAAACCCGGGATCGGGGAGCGTCGATGAGATATTCCAGTCGAGGCCAAGCCTGCCTCGGCCGGAGTCCTCACGTCTTCCGCATCGAAGGAGAGGAAAAATTATCAGCGTCGCGGCGGGGCGTCAACCAAAAAGGCGAGGTAGTCCCCATTTTTTCGAGGCGGGGTGGCCGGATCGTCGGCCGACGGTCGGATTGCGACGACCGGCGGGGCCGCCGCAGCCCTCGCGGGGCCGGGGACGGGGATCGGGGCCGGGGGGACCTTGGGGGGGGGGGCGGCGGGCCGGGCGCCGAGGGCGAGGAAGAGGATCGCGGTGCTCACGCCGTTGAAGGTCATGTGCAGGGCGATCGGGGCGAGGATCGACCCGGTCCTCTGGTAGAGCAGGCCGAGCCCGAGCGAAAGGAAGAAGATCGGGATCGGCGTCGGCCAGACCGCGCCGTGCAACGCGCCGAAGACGAGCGAGACGACCACATTGGCCGCGAGCAGCCGCAAGGACCGGCCCGCCGGGGTCGGGGTCGAGCCCGGGTCGGACCCCCCGCCGTCGCTCTTCGGCCGGGGGCCGGTCGGGTCGAAGAAGGTCACTTCGGCGTCGGGCTCGGGGAAGATCAGGTCGGGCCGGGGCGGGCCCGCGAAGGCGGCCTCCGGGTCGTCGGCGGTCGGGGAGACCCGGCTCGGCGCCCGGGTCCCGAGGGCGAGCCGGGTCAGCCAGCCGAGCAGGACGCCGCGGAAGATCAGCTCCTCGGCGGCGGGGGCCAAGACCACCGCGGCCAGGAACAGGATCGCGGCCATCCCCGGCGACGCATCGAGCTTCAGCGCCTTCTCGAGCGGGTGCTCGGTCCGGTCCCTCCAGATCGCCACGCAGGTGAGCATCACGCCGAAGACGACCGGCGCCAGGAGCGGATAGGCGAGCACGCCCCGCCCGAGCTGCCGGCCCAGCCCCGAGAGGCCCACGCCGAAGTCGCGCCGGGTCGCCCCCGAGGTCGCCGCCAGGACCAGCGGCACCAGGATCAGGGTCGCGGCGTTGGACAGGGCCGAGAACGTCATCAGCAGGCCCGGCCCCGGCGCCGCAACGACCGCCGCCGCCGCGTTGCCCCCGTCCGGCTTCACGGCCCCCCCGCCGACCGCCGCGCGGTAGGCGACCGGCACCGCCACCTGCGTGGCGACCCAGATCAGCAGCGCGACCAGGACCGAGCCCGGCCCCCAGGGCACGACCCTCGGCGTGTTCGGCGGGAGGACGGGGAGCCGGAACGCGATCCGGAGGATCGCCCAGATCCAGACGCCGATGATCGAGCCGCCGACGCCGAGCAGGACGAGGACGACGAGCGGGGTCACCTGGGGCATGGTCTCGGGCATGACGGGTCCGATCGGAGGCGGGGAGGGCCGGGCGGCCGGGCACCGGTCCGGGAAAATCGACGTCCCATCCTAACGCGCCGACGGCGGGCGCGGCCACCTTGCCCGGACTCGCGGCGGTGTCTTAGAATCGCGTCCTCGCCGCGATCCCGGCCGAATCGAACGGAAGCTGATCGATTGATTGAGGGAGGCCCTCGGTGCCCGTCGTCCCCGCCGCCGAACAGCTCGCCATCCTCCGCCGGGGGATCGACGCGATCACGCCCGAGGGGGAATTCGTCGAGAAGCTCAACCGATCCGTCGCGACCGGCACGCCGCTCCGGGTCAAGTACGGGATCGACCCGACGGGGATCGACGTCCACCTCGGCCACACCGTCCCGCTGCGCAAGCTCCGCCAGTTCCAGGACCTGGGGCACACCGCGGTCATCATCATCGGCAACTACACGGCGCTCGTGGGCGACCCCTCCGGCCGCGACGAGGCCCGCGCCGGCCTGACCGTCGACCAGGTCGAGGCCAACGCCCTCGACTACCTGGCCCAGGTCGGCAAGATCATCGACCTCGGCCGCGCCGAGGTCCATCGCAACGGCGACTGGTTCTCGAAGTGGTCGTTCTTGCAGGTCCTCGACCTGACCCGGCGGATGACGCTGGGCCAGATCTCGGCCCGCGACGACTTCGCCCGGCGGATCAGCGACAAGAAGCCGGTCTATCTCCACGAGTGCCTCTATCCGCTGATGCAGGGATGGGACTCCGTCGAGGTCCGATCCGACGTCGAGCTGGGCGGGACCGAGCAGCTCTTCAGCCTCCTGGTCGCCCGCGACCTCCAGCACGGCCAGGGCCTCCCCGGCCAGGTCGCGATCACGATGCCGATCCTGGTCGGCACCGACGGCGAGCGGAAGATGGGCAAGAGCCTCGCCAATTACATCGGCGTCTCCGAGGCCCCCAACGACCAGTTCGGCAAGGTGATGAGCCTGCCCGACGGGCCGATGCGGCAGTACTTCACCCTCCTGACCGACCTCCCGACGGCCGAGGTCGACCGCCTGCTCGGCCCCGGCGTCAACCCTCGCGACGCCAAGGAAGTCCTCGGCAAGTCCGTGGTCGCACAGTACCACGGCGCCGAGGCCGCCGAGGGGGCGGCCGAGGCGTTCCGGAGGCGGGCCCGGAAGCTCGACCCCGACGTGATCCCCGAGGTCCGGTTCGACGCAACCGGGCCGGGGCCGACCTTGCTGGCCCGCCTGATCGTCGACCTCGGCCTGGAGTCGAGCACCTCCAACGCCCGCCGCACGATCGAGCAAGGCGGGGTGACGCTGGGCCCCGACCGGACGGCCGTGACCGACCCCAAGGCGACCGTCGAGGTCGTCGACGGCCTGATCGTCCGCTGCGGCAAGCGGAAGATCGCCCGCGTCCGGCTCGGCTGACGCCGGGTTCAGGCCAGGGCCTTCCGGGCCTCCTCGGCCTCGAGGTGGCGGCTCACCTCCTCGGGCGACGAGTCTCGGATGTGGGTCGAGACGTACCAGTTGTGGCCGAACGGATCGCGGAGGGTGCCCATCCGGTCCCCGTAGAACTGGTCGGCCACCGGCCGGGTCGCCTCCGCGCCCGCCTCCAGGGCCGCGGCGAAGGTCGCGTCGACGTCCTCGACGTAGAGGTGGATACCGACAGTCGAGCCGCCGAGCGTGGCGGGGCCCACCGCCTCCATCTCGGGGTACTCGTCGGCGAGCATCACGATCGAGGAGCCGACCTGGATCTCGGCGTGACCGATCCTCCCGGACGGGTCGGCCATCCGGAAGCGCTCGGACGCCCCGAATGCCCTGGCGTAGAAGTCGAGGGCGCTGGCGGCGTCCCTGACGATCAAGTAGGGTGTGACCGAGTGATAGCCCTCGGGGATCGGGCGAACAGCCATCGTCGCGTCCTCCAAATCTGCATTCGTGATCTGGGATATTGTCCACGTTCCGGTTTGTATACCACCACCTTTCCTCGATGCCAAGGGGAATTTCCGAGATGGCCACTCACGGCTTCGGCATCATCGGCTGCGGGATGATCGCGGAGTATCACGCCCGGGCGATCGCCGAGATCCCCGGCTCGCGGCTGGTGGCGGCGTTCAGCCGGTCGGCGGCGAACGGGGCCAAGGTCGCCGGGCTGGCCGGGGGCGAGTGCCGGGTCTACGACGACCTCGACGCCATGCTCGCCCACCCGGGCCTGGACGTGGTCTGCGTCTGCACCCCCAGCGGCGCCCACCTCGGACCGGCGGTGAAGGCGGCCCGCGCGGGCAAGCACGTCGTGGTCGAGAAGCCGCTGGAGGTGACCGTCGCCCGCTGCGACGCGATCATCGGGGCGTGCGACGCGGCCGGGGTCCGGCTCTGCGCCATCTTCCCGTCGCGGTTCTCGGCCGCCAACGTCGCCTTGAAGGCGGCGATCGACTCGGGCCGGTTCGGCCGGCTCACGCTGGGCGACACCTACGTCAAGTGGTGGCGGACCCAGGACTATTACGACTCGGGCCAGTGGCGGGGGACCTGGGACCTCGACGGCGGCGGCGCCCTGATGAACCAGGCGATCCACAACGTCGACCTCCTCCTGTGGCTCATGGGCGAGGTCGAGTCGGTCCAGGCGATGACCGCGACGCTGGCCCACGACCGGATCGAGGTCGAGGACACCGCCGTGGCCATCCTCCGGTTCCGCTCCGGGGCGCTCGGCGTGATCGAGGCCGCGACCTCGGCCCACCCCGGCCTCCTCAAGCGCACCGAGATCCACGGCGTCCGCGGCTCGGCCCGCGTCGAGCAGGACGACATCACCCTCTGGTCCTTCGCCGACGAGCGGCCCGGCGACGCGGCCCTGGTCTCGCGGGGCAACGCGACCACCGGGGGCGCGGCCGACCCCCGCGCGATCTCCCACGCCGGCCACCGCGAGCAGCTGGCCGACTTCCTCCACGCCATCGAGTCCGGGACGCCCGCCCGGGTCGACGGCCGCGAGGGGCGAAAGGCCGTCGAGCTGATCCGGGCCATCTACCGCTCGGCCCGGATCGAGGGGCCCGTCCGCCTGCCGCTCGCCGACGACGCGGGCCTCGGGCCGGCCTGAATGCGGGCGGCCGGAGCGGCAGATCCCAGATCCCGGATTTCAAATCCCGGCTCTTGTCGGGTGGATGAAATCCACCACGGCTCGGGCCGGACCGGAGGGGTTGGTGGGTTTCGGCCAGGCCCACCCGCCCGACGGGGGTCGAGTCCGGGCCGCCCCGAAGGCTTGGTGGATTTCATCCACCCGACAAGAGCCCGAATCGTTTCGAGACGATGACTTGGAGCCGGGATCCGGGCTTCGCGATCCCGAACTTCCGCCGTGATCCGGTTCAGGCGGGGGTTGCCACCGGGTTCTCGACCATCTGGCCGGCCATGAGGGCCAGTCGGGCGGCGGCCTCGCGGATCTTGGCGAGGTCTTCGAGGAAGGCCCGGCGGTCGGGGGCCCGGCTCGACGCCTCCTCGATCGCGTTGCAGGCCTCGCCGATCGCGGCGGCGGGGCCGCGCAGCTCGTGGCCCAAGGCCGCGACGTCGACCGGTCGGCCCCCGTCGGCGGCCCGGTCCAGGGCCCGATCGATGGCCCCGAGTGCCTGCTTGCCCAGGGAGCGGACCGACCGGAGGCCCTGCGAGCGGAAGGCCCGGCCCCTGGCCTCGGCGTCGTCGACGAGGAGGTCGCAGTAGCCGAGGATGTGGTTGATGGGGGCGATGAGGTCATGGCGGAGCAGCGAGGCGGCCCCGGGGGCGACCCGGCCCGGGGTCCGGGCGGCGGTCGCCGCGGCCCCGGGCCGGAGGTGGGCCTCGATCTTGGCGAGCAGGCGGGGGAACTCGACGGGCTTGATCTCGTAGTCGTCGCAGCCGGCGTCGAGGGCCCGCTCGCGGTCGCCGGCCATGGCGTGGGCCGTGAGGGCGATGATCGGGATCGGCCGGGTGGCGGGGTCGGCCTTGAGCCGGCGGATCGCCTCCCAGCCGTCGACGCCGGGCAGGCTCAGGTCCATCAGGATCAGGTCGAACGAGCCCGACCGGGCGGCGTCGAGCCCGCCCGGGCCGTCGACGGCGATGGCCACGGCGAACCCCTTGCGGCCGAGCCGCCGCGAGAGCATGTCGCGATTCATCTCGTTGTCTTCGACGAGGAGGAGCCTTGGCATGGCGACGATCGCTCGGCGGGTGGGGGGGATGACGGCAACTTAACCGGACTCGGCCGGAGACCCGGCGGCGCGGGCGGGGATGGCGTCGTGGGGATCGTCGGGGCGGGACTCGACGTCGGCCGGCAGGCGGATGGTGAAGGTCGAGCCCCGGCCGGCCTCGCTCCGGGCGGCGATGTCGCCGCCCATCATCTGGCAGAACCGGCGGGTGATGGTCAGGCCCAGGCCGGTCCCGCCATAACGGCGGGTGGTCGAGGCGTCGGCCTGGACGAACGGCCGGAACAGGCGGGCGAGCTCCCCGGGGGTCATGCCGATCCCGTCGTCGGCCACTTCGAGGACAATCCAGTCGCCGCCCCGGCCGTCGCGCTCGCGGGCGGCCCGGATGTCGACGGTGCCGCGGTCGGTGAACTTGATGGCGTTGCTCAGGAGGTTGAGGAGCCCTTGGCGGACCTTGGTGAGGTCGGAGTGCATGGCGCCGAGGTCGTCGGGGCAGTCGAGCCGGAGGGCGTCGCCGGCCTTGGCGGCGAGCGGCCCGACGGTCCCGAGCACGCCGCGGACCATCGCGGCGACGTCGAAGGTCTCCGGGTGGAGTTCCATCCGGCCCGCCTCGATCTTGGAGAGGTCGAGCACGTCGTTGATGAGGCCGAGCAGGTGCTTGCCGGCGGCGTGAATCCGGTCGAGGTCGGGCCCGAGGTCGGCGACGCAGCCGTCGGCGGCCTCCTCGGCGAGCATCTCGCTGTAGCCGATGATGGCGTTGAGCGGGGTCCTCAGCTCGTGGCTCATGTTGGCCAGGAAGGTGCTCTTGGCCCGGTTGGCCACCTCGGCGGCCTCCTTGGCGGCGCGCAGCTCGGCCTCGACCCGCTTCGACTCGGTGATGTCGCGGGCGACCTTGGTGTAGCCGAGGAGGGTGCCCGACTCGTCGCGGACCGCGGTGACCATCCCGCTGGCGAAGAAGCGGGTGCCGTCCTCGCGGACGTGCCAGCGCTCGTCGTCGGACCGGCCGGTCGCCTCGGCCCGCGCCAGCTCGATCCGGGGGATGCCGGCGGCGCGGTCCTCGGGCGTGAAGAGGGTCTCGGCGGGGCGGCCGAGGATGTTGGCCTCGGGGAAGCCGAAGAGCCGCTCGGCGCCGCTGTTCCAGCTCGAGACGCGGCCGCGGAGGTCGATGGCGAAGATCGCGTAGTCGCGGACGCTCTCGATCATCAGGCGGAGGCGGCCCTCGCTGTCGCGGAGCCGCTCGAGGTTCCGCTTCCGCTCGGTGACGTCGTTGACCACGCCGACGAAATGGCTCACCCGGCCGTCGGGCCCCTCGACCGGGGCCAGGTTCAGGACGTTCCAGAAGGTCGTCCCGTCCTTGCGGTAGGAGAGCATGTCGACCGACGCGTTGGCCCGGTCGCGGAAGGCGGCCCGCATCGCCTCGATGGGACCGGGGTCGGTGTCGGGGCCGCGGAGGAACTCGATGTTCCGGCCCGCGACCTCGTCCTGGGCGTAGCCGGTGAGCCGCTCGAAGGCGGCGTTGACGTAGATGATCGGCTCGTCGGAGCGGGCGGGGTCGGTGATGAAGATCCCCTGCGTGATCGCCCTCAGCGCCCGGTCGCGGAGCCGCATCTCGGTCTCGGCGTGGAGCCGGGGCGCCAGGTCGACGAAGGTGACGACGGCCCCGAGGGCCTCGCCGTCGCGGCGGATCGGGTGGGCCCGGTATTCGACCGGGACCGGCGTGCCATCGGACCGCCAGAAGACGTCCTCCTCGCCCAGGGTCCCCGCGCCGGTCCGGAAGGTCCGGAAGATCGGGCACTCCTCGACCGGATACGGCGAGCCGTCGGGCCGGGTGTGGTGGATCAGCCGGTGCATGTTGAGCCCGAGCACCTGGGCGGCCGAGTCGAAGCCCAATAACTGGAGCGCCGCGGGGTTGCAGAAGGTGCAGAGGCCGCGGAGGTCGACGCCGTAGACCCCCTCGCCGACCGAGTCGAGCAGGAGCCGGACGCGGGCCTCGCTCTCCTGGAGCGTCCGCTCGGCGGACCGGCGGGCGGCGAGGTGGCGGAGGACCAGGGCGTAGATCGAGCCGGTCAAGAGCAGCGCGAGCGTCGAGGCGATCGAGAAGGTGATGAAGGACCGCCAGATGCTCGACCGCCGCTCGGCCACGCGGGCGGCCAGGTAGCGGTCCTCGCGCCGCTCGATCTCGGCGGCCAGGGCGAAGAACCGCCCCAGGCGGCGGCGGATCGGGTCGAGCCCGAACGATTCGCGGGCGGGGGCGAGGCCGCCGAGCTGGACCCGGGCGATCGTCCCGCGGAGGTCGTCGAGCCGCGCCCGCGCCAACCGGTCCAGCTCGAGGCAGCGGGCGTGCTGGTCGGGGCGGGCCGCGGTCAGGCGGTCGAGGACCGCGACCTCGTCGAGGACGACGGCGGCGGCGCGATCGAAGGCGGCGAGGTCTCCGGGGTTGGCGTCGATGAGGTAGCCGCGGCGGGCCGACTCGGCGTCCCTCATCGCCGAGGCGACGTCCTCCACCCCCTCCAGGACGTCGCGCGAGCGGATGAAATGGCCGGTGTTGGCGGAGAGCTCGGCGAGGTCGCGGAACGAGACCAGGGCGTTGGCGGCCAGGACCGCCAGCACCAGGCCGAAGCCCCAGGCCAGCTTCCGCTCGGCGATCGTGCCCATGAGGCCCCCCGCCCGCCGCCCGGGGTCGCGGTCGCGCTCAGCCATCGGGGCCACCCCCTCCGAACTCGACGGCGATCACCGAGACGTCGTCGCGGACGCCTGTCGCCCCCGACCAGGCCTCGACCTCCGCCACCAGGTCGTTCACGACCGCGCAGAGCGGCTCGGGACGCCCGTCCTCGATGCATCGGAGCAGCCGATCCCCGCCGAACGGCTCTCCGGACGGGCTGAACGCCTCGGGAATCCCGTCGGAGTAGAGGTAGAGCCGGTCCCCCGCCGCCAGCCTCGCGGTCCATTCCTGGTAAGGATGCGCGGCGTCGGCCAGCCCGATCGGGTAGCCGCGCCCCGGGAGCATCCGGGCCTCCCCGGCCGCCGGCAGGAGGATCGGCCCGGGGTGGCCGGCCAGGGTGTAGCGGAACTCCCCCGAGGAGACGTCGAGGACCCCGTAGATCAGCGTCGAATATTGTTCGGTCGAGACCTCGAAGGGGAAGAGCCGGTTGAGCCGGCCGGCGACCTCGGCCGGGGAGACCGGGTCGAGCCGGTCCGCCCCCTCGCCGCCCCGGATCAGGATCGACGAGGCGTCCGACGGCGGGGACAGGAGCCGGCCCAGGCTGACCGACAGCAGCGACGAGGCGACCCCGTGACCGCTCACGTCGAGGACGTAGACGGCCACCCGGTGGTCGTCGAGCTTGATCGCGCTGAGGCCGTCGCCGGCGAGCTCGTCGCACGGCCGGAAGGCCCAGGCGAACGACAGGCCGGGCACCTCGGGGGCCGCGCGGGGCAGGAGCGACTCCTGAATCCGCGCCGCCGACCGGAGGTCGCGCGACATCCGGCCGTTGGCCGATTCGAGGTCGCGATTCCGCTCGGCCAGCCGCCGCTCGAGCTGGCGGACCTGATCCACCGCCCGCCTCAGGGCGATCTGGGTCTGGACCCGGGCCACCACGACGGGGAAGTCGAGCGGCTTGGTCACGTAGTCGTTGGCGCCCAGGCCGAGGGCGTGGACGACGTCCTCGCTGTTGTCCTTGGCCGTGGCCATGATCACCGGCAGGTCGGTCGCCGGGCGGGCCTTGCGGAGTTCCTTCAAGACCTCGAAACCGTCCAGGCCGGGCATCATGACGTCGAGCAGGACGACGTCGAAGGACCGCTCGCCGATCAAGGCCAGCGCATGCAGCCCGTCGTGTCCGAGCGTGACCTCGTAACCCAGGCGGCGAAGGCGACGCGACAGGAGATCGCGATTGTTCGCGTCGTCGTCGACCACCAGGATCGAACCTAAACCGTCCGCCATGTCGGACTTTCGTTCGAGCGACCGGGACCGGGCCGTGTTCGGCGACCCGGCAAATCCTGGGGCCGGGAGACTTTAATGCAATCATCATACCGCCGGTAATTTCGCGGCGAAATCCAGATTCCGAGCCGGACTGGACGGCGAGGCGTAAAATGTAACCAGGGAAGAGCCTTGCCCATCCTTCGCGGAGCTAACGATGCGCACCAACACCTTCGACGAGTTCGACGATCGCTTCGAGGATGACGAGGTCTGGCTCGACGACTTCGACGACCGCGACGCCCGATTCGACGAGGGGGCCGAGATGTCCCTGCTCGACAACCTCGACATCGACTTCAGCTCCCTCGACGGCCCCAAGCGCCCCGACGTGGGCCTGATCCTCGGCGGTGACGAGGAAGAGCACGACGACGAGATCGCCGCCTGAGCCTCGACCCGGAGCATCCCGCCTCGAAACCGGACGGGCGATGAAACCGCCGCCCCGATGTGCGATCACCGGGCCGACTGGTCGGCCTCGAACCTTCCGGCTCTCGGGGGCTCGCGACGTGATGACGAGATGGCGGATCTCGGGCCTGGCGATGGCCCTGGGCTTCTGGGCGGCGACCGGCGAGGTCCGGGCGCAAGCCCCCACGCCCCACGGCGAGGCCGACCTCATCCTCAAGCCCGGCCGGATCTGGACCGGCGACCCCGACCGCCCCTGGGCCGAGGCGATCGCCGTGCGCGCGGGCGAGCTGGTCGCGGTCGGGTCGGCCGAGGAGGCGGGACGCTTCCGGGGGGCGAAGACCCGGGTGGTGGACCGGCCCGGCGACTTCGCCATGCCCGGGCTGGTCGACGCCCACGCCCACTTGATCGGCCTCGGGGCCAACCAGGAGGAGGTCGACCTCCGGGGGTCGCGGACCCCCGAGGAGGTCGCGCGGCGGGTGAAGGCCCGGATCGACGCCACGCCGGGCGACGGCTGGATCATCGGGGCGAGCTGGGACCAGAGCCTCTGGCCCGGGGGCGCGTTCCCCACCTCCGCCCCGCTCGACGCCGTCGCGCCGGGCCGCCCGGTCTGGCTCCGGAGGGTCGACGGCCATTGCGGCTGGGCCAATGCCGAGGCCATGCGCCGGGCCGGGGTGACCGTCGGATCGAAGGCCCCGGCGGACGGCCAGATCCTCCGCGACGACGCCGGCAGGCCGACCGGCGTCCTCGTCGACGGCGCGATGGCCCTGGTCGACGCGGCGGTCCCGGCCGGCTCGGCGGCCGACATCGCCCGGAAGATCCTGGCCGCGCAGGCGATCGCCCTCCGGGCCGGGCTGACCGGCGTCCACGACGCCGGGGTCTCCCCCCGCGCCGAGGCCGACGCCTACCGGACGCTCGACCGCGAGGGGCGGCTCAAGCTCCGGGTCTACGCCATGGCCACCCCGCCGCCGGGCGGCGAGGTCGCCTTCGTGGGCCAGGGGCCCCCGCCCTCGCGGCCGGGCGAACGGTTCACGCTCCGGGCGATCAAGCTGTTCGCCGACGGCGCGATGGGGTCGCGCGGGGCCCTCCTCTTCGAGCCTTATGCCGACGACCCGGCCACCCGGGGCTTGCTCCTGATCGACCCGCAGGTCCTGGGGGCGACGGCGACCGAGGCCCTCCGCCACGGCTGGCAGGTCTGCACCCACGCGATCGGCGACCGGGGCAACGCGATGGTCCTCGACGCCTACGAGGCCGCCCGCCGCGCCGTGCCCGAGGCCCGCGACCCCCGGCCCCGGATCGAGCACGCGCAGGCGGTCCGCAAGGAGGATGTCGCCCGGTTCGCCGCGACCGGCACGATCGCGTCGATGCAGCCGTCGCACTGCTCCGACGAGATCCGCTGGGCCGACGCCCGGCTCGGGCCCCGGCGATCGCAGGGGGCCTACGCCTGGCGGTGGTTCGCCGACGGCGGGGTGACGCTCGCCTTCGGCAGCGACTTCCCGGTCGCGATCGTCAGCCCGTTCTACGGCCTCTACGCCGCCACCACCCGCCGCGAGCCCGGCGGCAACCCGGCCGGGGGCTGGCACCCCGACCAGCGGTTGACCCTGGACGAAGCCCTCCGCGGCTTCACCGCCGGCGCGGCCCGCGCCGGCTTCGCCGAGGGGAGGGTCGGCGTGCTCAAGGTCGGATACCGGGCCGACGTCACCGTCGTCGACCGCGACCTCTTCCGAATCCCGCCCGAGGAGCTGCCCAAGGTCGAGGTCCGGATGACCGTCGTCGACGGCGAGGCCGTCTTCGACGCCGGCACCTCCAAGACGGAGTCGAAACTGTCCCCGTAGGGCGGATGAAATCCACCACCGTTCGGCTCCCGCCGAAGGGGTTGATGGACTTCCATCCATCCCACGAGGGACGAACTCAGCCGGCCTTCTTGGCCTCGGCGTTGTTCATCATCTTGTATTCGGGCGTGACCTTGGAGATGTTGGGCGCGACGTCGACGTCGGCTTGGCCGGTGGCCCAACCGAGGGCGCCGAGGAGCAGGCCCTGGAACCTGGGGTTCTCCCAGACCTCTTCGCGATGGCCCATCGAGGTGTAGAAAACGCGGCCCTTGCCTTGCATCCGGGCCCAGGTCTCGGGGTAGCTGGGCCGCTGGTAGTTCTTGCCCTTCATGCCCTTGGTCTGCTGGACGAGGATGACGTGGAGGTCGTCGCCCAGGAACTTCTGGCTGTACCACTCGTCGTCGAGCCTGAACGAGCCGGTGCCGAAGCCCGAGACGCCGGGGAAGCCCGGGTCGGCGACCTCGATCGTGGCGACCTGCGGGGCGTCGTGGCCGGCGAAGTGGCCGCCGATCATCCGGGTGTAGGGGTCATCGGCGCCCATCCCGCGGTGTTTGCCGAAGGTGTCGGTCGCGCAGTGGATCCCGACGAAGCCCTTGCCGCCCTCGATCGCGTCGAGGAACGCCTTGAGCCCATCGGGCGAGATCGGCGGGGCCTTGTCGGTGCCCGCCTTGGTGAGGTCGCCGGTGGTCTCGAAGGCGAAGGCGTCCCACTCGCCGATCTTGTCGGGCTCGAAGAGGCGGCCGTCCTTCGAAGCCACGACCTCGAAGCCGTGCTCCTTGCCGATCTCGGACAGCACGCGCTCGGCCAGCGCGGGGCTTTCTCCCTTGCGGGCGATGACGGAGTGCTGGAAGCCCGAGCTCTTGGTGAAGAACAGGACCTTCTTGGCCGCGGCGCGTCGGGGCGCGGCGAGGACGCGGCCGAGGGACGCCGGGCCGAGCAGGGCGGCCCCGGCGGCGAGGAGGACTTGGCGGCGATTCATCGACATCGGCATCGTGGGACTCCGGGGAGAGGCGGGGACGACCGGCCGACGACCGGCGCGGCGGCTCGGCCTTGATCGCCATCCTAACGGCGTTCCCCGCCCGGATCACGGAAAAATCGCCGCCGAGGGGCGACGACGCGGGCCGGGCCATCGCCGCCCGGCAACTCGCGTTGCAAACTTCAGGAATTCTGTTAGAAATCCGGGATCGCCCCGGGAACCACCGAAACTCGTGCAAGGATGCCCGACCCATGACCCGCCCCGGAATCGCCGCCCTCACCCTGATTATCCTCGCAATCGCGGCCCCCTTCGCGACACGAGCCGACGCCGCCGGCACCTCGACCTACCTCTCGCTGGGCGACTCGACGGCCTTCGGCGCCATCTCGACGCCCCCCACGCCGGGCCTCGGCGACCAGGGCTTCGTCAGGACCTTCGCCGACGACCTCGGGCACATGGCCGCCGGGGTCCGCCCCGCCGTGGTCAACGCCGCCGTGCCGTTCGAATCCCTGAACACGTTCTTCTCCGGCAACCCCTACAACAACGCCAACACCAACTACTCGTCGCCGCAGGTCAGCCAGAACACCCTGTTCGTGCAGACCGTGGCGGCGCAGATGGCCGCCGGCCGCTCCATCGACCAGGTGTCGATCTCGCTCGGCACGATGGACGTGATGAACCTCCTGAATTCGACCGGCTTCGCCGCGCTGCCGCTCGACCAGCAGGCCGTCAAGCTCGGCCAGACGCTCGGCCAGATCCAGGGCGAATACGCCAACGTGCTCGGCGAGGTCCACGCCCTCCTGCCCAACGCCAAGATCAGCCTGATCGGGGCCTTCAACCCGTTCCACGCCCTGCCGAACGACCCGATCGCCCCGATCGCCGAGCCGGCCTTCCTCGGCCTGAACAAGATCATCCAGGGCGCGGCGAAGGGCCTCGGCGCCAACTACATCGACACCTACACCGCGTTCCTCGGCCACGAGGCGACCTACACCCACGTCCTCGACCGGCCCGGCGACATCAACCTCACCGCCGCGGGCTTCACCTCCGTCGCCGCGGAGCTGAACGCCGCGGCGGTCCCCGAGCCCGGGACGCTCGCCCTGGGCTGCCTGGGCGTGCTCGGCCTCGTCGCCCGCGCCCGCACCCTCCGCCGACGCGGCGTCGACGCCGCCTCCGCGGGCTGAGGGGGCTCGCCCGATCGACCCGCCGGGTGCCCGGGGAGGCCGTCACGTCTCCCCCCGCCCCGGCCCGATCGCCGCTTTTTCGGGCCGATCGGTTCACCAAGGCCGATCCCGCGTCCTAAGCTGTCGATGAGGGGACCGGAATCCGGCCTCCGCGCCACGGGGCGTGGGGTGCCCGGGCCGACCCGGGACGACGGCGGCCGCCCGAGCCGACGCATCCCCCTCGCGGGGACGCCGTGCCGTGAGACAATCGCTGGAGCGCACGGTCGGCCTCTGGTTCGCGCTGGTCGCGGCCATCTCGATCGCCCTGGGCGTCGTCACGTTCCGCAGCGTGACCGGCTCGACCGAGAACGATGCCTGGGTCGAGCACACGCAGATCGTCCTCCGCGGCCTGGAGCGGATGTTCTCGCAGGTCAAGGACGTCGAGTCGGCCACCCGCGGCTTCATCGTCACCGGCCAGGCGAATTTCCTGGAGCACCGCGACCGCGCCCTGCCGCTGATCGAGCAGGAACTCCGGTCGCTGGAGAGCCTGACCGCCGACAACCCCGAACAGCAGCGCGGGCTCGAGGCGATCAGGCCGGTGGTCGCCGCCAAGCTCGCGCTGCTCCGGGCGGCGATCGACACCCGCCGCGCCGGGGGGATCGAGGCGGTCCTGGCCCGCTTCGGGGACAATCGAGGCGTCAGGCTGATGGATCAGATCCGGGGACGGGTCGAGGACCTCGCCGCCGAAGAGCAGAGGCTGCTCGACGCCCGGGCGCGGACGGCCCACCGGGGCCGCCAGCGGACGGTGGTCGCGCTGATGCTGGGAATGGCCTCGAACCTGACGATCCTGGCGCTGGTCTTCCACATGATCGGCCGGGAGATCGGCCGCCGGGGGCGGGCGGAGTCGGCGCTGAAGGCGAGCGAGGCCGGGGCGAGGAAGCTGGCGATGGTGGCCAGCCGGACCCACAACGCGGTGATCATCGCGGGCCCCTCGCACCGGATCGAGTGGGTCAACGACGGCTTCACCCGGATGACCGGCTACGGCCTCGAAGAGGTCGTCGGCCGCGACCCGGCGACCCTGATGCGCGGCCCGGGTACCGACCCGGCGACCGTCGCGGCGTTCGGGGAGGGCGCCCGGGCGGGGCTGAGGTTCCGGGCGGAAGTCCTCCAGTACGCCAAGTCCGGCCGGCCCTACTGGGCGGCGGCCGAGTTGCAGCCGATCTTCGACGACTCCGGCGCGGTCACCAACGACATCGTCATCATCAGCGACATCACCGACCGCCGCCGCTCCGAGGGGCGGCTGGCGGTCCAGCACGCCTCGACGGAGATCCTGGCCTCGGCCGCGACCCTCGACGAGGCGGTGCCCGGGCTCCTGGCCGCCATCGGCACGCACCTGGGCGTCGAGGTCGCCGAATACTGGGCCGCCGACGCCGGCTCGGACGTGCTCCGCCGGGCCGGGCAGTGGGCCGCCTCCGAGGGGCTGGTCGCCGCGTTCGTCGAGCCGTCGCGGTCGGTCACCTTCGGGCGCGGGGAGGGCCTGCCCGGCCGGATCTGGTCGTCGGGGCGCCCGGCCTGGATCGACGACCTCGCCGGGGACGGCAACTTCCCCCAGAGGGCGATCGCCGGGTCGGCCGGGCTCCGCCACGCCTTCGGGTTCCCGGTCGTCGTCGGCGAGGGGACCATCGGCGTCTTCGCCCTGCTCGCCCGCGACACCCAACCGGCCGACGGGCCGATGATCGAGGTCCTGACCTCGCTGGGCCGCCAGGTCGGCCAGTTCGTCGAGCGTCGCCGAAGCCAGGAGGCGCTCCGCGAGAGCGAGGCCCGGTTCCGGACCCTGGCCGACGGCGCGCCCGTGATGATCTGGCTGGGGGAGCCCGACGGCGGCCGGTCCTGGTTCAGCCGGGGGTGGCTCGACTTCACCGGCCGGACGCTCGACGAGCAGGTCGACCGGGGGTGGACCGAGCAGGTCCACCCCGACGACCTCGCGCCCTTGCAGGCCACCTACGGCGAGGCCGCCGCCGCCCGCCGCGAGTATCGCGCCGAGTTCCGCCTCCGCCGCTCCGGCGGCCGGTACCGCTTCGTCCTCGGCCAGGGTGTCCCCCGAACACGACCCGACGGCGGGTTCGCCGGCTTCATCGGCTGCTGCGTCGACGTGACCGAGCTGAGGGACGCCCGCGAGGCCGCCCTGTCGGCCAGCCGCTCCAAGAGCGAGTTCCTGGCCAACATGAGCCACGAGATCCGCACGCCGATGAACGGCATCCTCGGCATGACCGAGCTGGCGCTGGAGACCCCGCTCTCGCCCCGCCAGCGCGAGTACCTCGGCCTGGTCAAGTCGTCGGCCGACTCGCTCCTGACGGTCATCAACGACATCCTCGACTTCTCCAAGATCGAGGCGGGCAAGCTCAGCCTGGACCCGGTCCCCTTCGAGGTCCGCGAGTCGCTCGACGACACGATGCGGACCCTGGCGCAGCGGGCGCACGCGAAGCACCTGGAGCTGGCCTGCCGGATCGCCCCGGACGTGCCGGACAACCTGGTCGGCGACCCCGGCCGGCTCCGCCAGGTGGTCGTCAACCTCGTCGGCAACGCGATCAAGTTCACCGAGCGCGGCGAGGTCGTCGTCTCCGTCGAGGTCGTCGCCCTCGCCGACGCCGAGGCCACGCTCCGGTTCTCCGTGACCGACACCGGCATCGGCATCGCGCCGGAGAAGCGGCGCGCGATCTTCGAGCCGTTCGAGCAGGCCGACGGGTCGACCACCCGCCGCTACGGCGGGACCGGCCTGGGCCTGGCCATCTCCTCGAAGCTGGTGGAGCTGATGGGTGGCGAGATCCGGGTCGACGGCGACGTCGGCCGGGGCAGCACCTTCAGCTTCACCGCGAGGTTCGCCCCGGGCCCCGCCGCCCGCCGCCCCGGCCGCCCCGGCCCGGCCAGCCCGATCACCGACCTCCGGGTCCTGGTGGTGGACGACAACCACACCAACCGCCGGATCCTCGAGGAGGTCCTCCACAACTGGGGGGCACGCCCCACCGCCGTCGTCGACGGCCCGTCCGCCCTCGATGCGCTCCGCGCGGCGTCGGCCGCCGGGGTCCCGTTCGAGGCGGCGCTGATCGACGGGATGATGCCCGTGATGGACGGCTTCGACCTGGCCGAGCGAATCCGGGACGCGGCCGACTTCCCGCCGCCGCTGATGCTGATGCTGACCTCGGGCGGCCAGTCGGGCGAGTCCGAGCGGGCCCGGACCCTGGGCGTCGCCGCCTACCTGACCAAGCCGGTCCGCCAGTCGGAACTGTTCGACGCCCTGATGAAGCTCCTGGCCGGCTCCGCCCCGGCGGGCCACGACGCGGCGCCCGGGCCCGGGGCCGACGTCATCGTCGCCGGCCCGGGCGAGCCGGCCCCCGCGTCGGGCGCCCGGCCGTTGCAGATCCTCCTGGCCGAGGACCACGTCGTCAACCAGAAGGTGGCCGTCTTCATGCTCCGGGGCATGGGCCACGTCCCGACCGTGGTCGGCGACGGTCGCGCGGCCGTGGAGGCCTGGCGCGGCGGGTCGTTCGACCTCATCTTGATGGACGTGCAGATGCCCGAGATGGACGGCTTCGAGGCCGTCGCCGCCATCCGGGCCGCCGAGGGGCCGACCGGCGGCGGGGTCCCGATCGTCGCGCTGACGGCCCACGCCATGAAGGGGGACCGCGAGCGTTGCCTCCGGTCGGGGTTCGACGAGTACCTGTCCAAGCCGATCCGCTCCGCCGACCTCCGCGCGGCGATCGGGCGGATGGTCGCGGCCCCCCCCGCCCCGGCCCGAGTCCACGCCCCGCCCGACCCGACCGCGGAGTTCGACCGCGAGGCCGCCCTCGAAGGGCTCGGCGGCGACGAGCAATTGCTCGGCGAGGTCGTCGGGCTGTTCCTCGACGACTGCCCCCGGCTCCTCGCCGAGATCGACGACGCGATCGGCCGGGCCGACGCCCCGGCGATCAAGCGGCTGGGGCACACGGTCCGGGGGGTCGCCGGCAACTTCGCCACGCCGGCCGTCGTCGAGGCGGCCCGCGAGCTTGAGTCGAGCGGGAAGGAACAAGACTGGGACGCGGCCCGGGACGCGTTCGAATCGCTCCGGGCGGCCATCGACCGCGTCCGACCCGCCCTCGGCGCGGTCGCCGCCGCCACCTGCTGAAGAAGTCGATCGGCGCGGCCACGGGCCGCCGCGATCATCCCTCGATCCCGCAACGACCGCGACGCGAAAGGAAGGCCGACGATGGCGGGGACGACCGCAGCCATACTCCGAGAGGGCGCGACGGCGAACGACGAGGAGGACCAGGGCCCGGCCACCGTCCTCGTGGTCGACGACTACTTGGTCGACCGCCGGATCGCCGGCGGGATCGTCGAGAAGTCCGCCGGCTTGCGGGTGATCTACGCCGGCGACGGCAAGGCCGCGCTGGAGGCGATCGCCGCCCAGGGGCCGGCCGCGGTGCTCACCGACCTCCAGATGCCCGGGATGGACGGCTTGGCCCTGGTCCAGGAGATCCGCGAGCGATTCCCCCGGCTCCCGGTGATCCTGATGACGGCCTACGGCAGCGAGGACGTCGCCATCCAGGCCCTCCGCGCCGGTGCGGCCAACTACGTCCCCAAGAAGGCCCTGGCCAAGGAGCTGGCCGTGACGCTCCGCCAGGTCCTCTCCGCCTCGGCGGTCGACCGGAGCCGCCAGCGGGTCCTGAGCACCCTGGGACGGCGGGAATCCCTCTTCGAGCTCGAGAACGACCCCGGGCTCGTCACCCCGCTGATCGGCCTGCTCCAGGAGGACCTCGGCGGGATGGACGTCTGCGACGCCACCGCGAGGACCCGGGTCGGCGTCGCCCTCCAGGAGGCGCTCGGCAACGCCCTCTATCACGGCAACCTCGAGGTCAGCTCCGACCTCCGCCAGGAGGACGAGCGCGAGTTCTACGCCCTGGCCGAGGCCCGCCGGGCCCAGGCCCCCTACCGCGACCGCAAGCTCCACGTCCACGCCCGCTTCGAGCGCGACGAGGCGACCTACACGATCCGCGACGAGGGGCCGGGCTTCGACACCTCCACCCTCGACCGCCCGATCGAGCCCGAGGACCTGATGCGGGTCGGCGGCCGGGGGATGCTCCTGATCCGGACGTTCATGGACGAGGTCCGCCATAACGAGGCCGGCAACGAGATCACGCTGATCAAGCGGGGCCGGGCGAAGGGCTGACCGGGAGCCCGGTCACCTCCCCGGGATTTTAGATCGCCAATCTCAGAAATCGGATTATCTCGGGACCTCGAATTCTCCCTCTCACAGTCTATCCCTTAATCTGTCGTCGCCGTAAAATGCTGCCACGCCTGGAGGATCGCAGCACACGACGGCGACGGAGCATTCCTCGATGCGTAAGCCCTATCCTTCCGATCTGACCGACGCCCAGTGGGCCATCATCGAGCCCCTCATCCCCGTCGCCACGACCGGACGACCCCGGACCAACGACATGCGGGAGGTGCTCAACGCCATCTTCTACCTCAACTGATCTGTGAACTGCTAGAAAAGAATCAGCAAGAGGATGGATCGTGGCTTGAATTTTGGTACAAAACAAGGGAAGCCTCACAAGAGAATAGCGTCGGGTTCCAAAAGATTTGGGCCACAGGTCATCATCTCGAATGGATCATGCTGGCTCCCCCGGAACTAAGAGGCTATCCGGGAATGTTTGCCTGTAATTTACGGTATTTGAACGGTGCCGCCTTCTTTGATACATCGGGGCTCAAGGTCCTGAGCATCCGATGAATCGAGCAAGCCTTGATCATCGACTCGCTCGACTCCCCGAACCATTCGTAGTCCCGGCTGTTCCGACGATACCTGCCGAGCCAGGCGAACGTCCGTTCCACCACCCATCGCTTCGGCAACTTCACAAACCCCACGCTCCCCGGCGGACGCTCCACGACCTCGACCACATATTTCGCCTTCGTCCGCACCATCCAGGCATCCAGGGCACGATGCCTGTACTTCTTGTCCGCCCACACCTTCTTGAGCCGACTGCGATGCTCCGCCGTCAACTTCCGGAGCACCGAAGGAGCGCCCGTCCCGTCATCCACCGACGCCGCCGTCACCACGATCGCCAGCAGCAAGCCCGGCACGTCCACCACGATATGTCGCTTCCGACCGCTCAGCTTCTTGCCGCCGTCATAGCCCCGCTCGCCGCCGACCTCGGAACCCTTGACCGTCTGGCTGTCGATGCTCCCCGCACTCGGCGACGGGTCACGACCGGCGGCGACCCGCACCTTCTGGCGGAGGGAGTCGAGCATCACCTGCCAGGTGCCGTCCTCCCGCCATTGCTTGAAGTAGTCGTAGACGGTGCTCTTGGCGGGCAGGTCGTGCGGCAGCATGTCCCACTGGCAGCCGGATCGGGTCAGATAGAAGATCGTGTTGAGGACCTCCCTCATCTCGACATCCCGAGGCCGACCGAGGCGGTTGACAGGGATCAGGGGCTCGATGATGGACCATTGGGCATCGGTGAGGTCGGAAGGGTAGGCCTTTCGCATCGGGGCGTGCTCCGTCGTTGGTGTATCCCGCCTGCCTCCAGATCGAGCAACAGTTTACAAC
>JAABUX010000685.1_pt1 | contig 55909 bp, 47 predicted proteins | sample 5561851 | NCBI WGS metagenome assembly JAABUX01 (sample SAMN10711883, study PRJNA513361) | rock metagenome | isolation source: Antarctica rocks | place: Antarctica: Victoria Land, Richard Nunatak red sandstone | collected 2016-01-03
ACTGGTACGAGGTCGACGGGCGGGGCAACGTCGTCGCACTGACCGACGTGACCGGCAAGGTGGTAGACCGCTACGCCTACGACAGCTGGGGCGAGTTGACCTCCGACGACGGGGTGAACGAGACGGTGCCGCAGCAACTGCGCTACGCGGGCTACTGGTACGACGAGAAGGTGTCGTGGTACTGGCTGCGCGTGCGCTACTACGACCCGGAGATCGCGCGCTTCCTGGCTCCCGACCCCTCCCAGCAGGACGGCGTCCGTACCTATGCCTACGTCGGAGACGACCCCATCGACGCCACTGATCCGAGCGGGAACAGCTCTGCTGGCGTCAACGTTGTGGCCGATGGAGTAAGCGGGGGCTCACCTCTCGATGATCTTGCTCAAGGCGTTGGCCTCTTCGTCGCGGGGGCCGGTGCTCTCATCGCCGTCACCAGCAAAGCCGTGAATCTGGTCGGCAGCGGTATTCGCGCGGGGGATCTGATCGTCATCAATGGCGTGCATTATATCGTCAATCAAATTCAGGTAGGGAACCCCGCGACGATTGCCGTGCCCTGTTCCGCGCCCGCGTATGGGTCTATCCAATCTTCAGGCGTAGGAGGAGGAGGCACGACGGTGTCGTCGGGAGCGTGTACCGCTGCGACTGTTGCTCCTATCTACTACACGTCGAAGGGTGGGGCTGGTGCAGCAGGGCATACGAGTGATCCGCCGCCGCCTGTGCTTGACCCGACTGGTAAAGTTCATGGAGACATTCCCAATTATGTTCCGGGGTCATGGACTAGAGAGCAACTAGAGGAGCTCGCCCACGATTTGCCAATTAGCATTAGGACGCGTCAACAAGAGCAAGAGCGTTTAGGAGAAAGCAGCCCAAAGGGTCCTGTACACCGTGATCGTATTGGACAAGAGCGACGATTACTGCGACAAGTGTTGAAGAAGCTTAGGGGCTCATGACTCGTATGAACGGCGGAGGTGCGTATGAAAAATCGAGCGACGCAATTAGTGGAGACGCTCCTCAATGGTGGTGATGGTGGTAGTGATTATGCTGTAGAGAATGCCTTGTTGATTCAGTTTTTCAGGGGATATCCGATCGAGAACGTACTGGTCTTATTGCGTAGCAACCAAGAAAATGCGGTGAAAGCAGGTGCGTGGATAGCATCGGAAATGGGAATCAAGATAGCTCCGCTGATAGATGAGCTATCTGAATTCATCGATCACCCCATACCATACGTCCGCTTCTTCATGATCGATCCTGTACTCGTTGCCGCAACATCCGAGCAGGGGGGAATTATCGCGAAGGCTGTTTTGCTAGTCAACGATCGAGAGGCATCTGTACGTCGACAAGCGCACCATTTTTTAGCGCGTGCGGCGAACGATCAGCTTGCGGCTAGCGTGGCGTACCTGCACGACGATGAAGTTCAACGTCTTGTGAGGTGGCTAGTGAGCGCGGAAAACACCGACGTATTTAAGAGATCCGTTGGAGAGAAGCTGCGCGACGAAGACGCACTTAGCCGTGCCTTCGCAGTTGCGGCAGCCGCGCGGCTCAACGAAGATGGCCGAGCCTTTCTTGAGGAAGCAGCCTCTGACTCAGACGCTGAAGTTAGTCTATTTGCCACACAAGAACTTGCTCTGTAGCAGAGCATGGTCATGGGCGACGGGCAGCCCACGGCGCACTACAGCTATGACAGCAACGGCGACACCACGGCTATCACCGACGGGGCCACGCTCTGGTGTACGACAGCCAGGCGCGGCCGGTGCAGGTCACGTTCCTCGACCACACCACGCCGGCCACGGTGACGCTGGCCTACAACCCAGACGGGTTGCGCGCGGAGTACACGCTGGCCGAGAGCGGCAAGACCACACTCGACGAGAGATTCACGTATCGAGCAGGCGTGCTGGGGCAGATGCAACTCGTGCGGGGCGGCGTCCTGCTCTACAACGACACGTATCTCTACACGGAGGCGGGGGCGCCCTACGAACTGCTGCGGCAGCAGGGTGGCGCGACGAACCGGTACTGGTACGCGGTGGATGGGCGGGGCAATGTAGTGGCCTTGACGGACATCAACGGCAAGGTGGTAGACCACTACGCCTACGACAGTTGGGGCGAGTTGACAAGCACCTGTCTTGGGCGTCAAGAAATAGGGCGCTGCGAAACCCTATGGAGACTCCGCATCATCGAATACCTGGACATGCTTGGCAAGAGCACGCAGCTTCTCTTCGAGCGAATTGACCTCATCGCTTTTCACGACATCCACCACCTTATTAGCATGAGCGTTCGTCGTCTATAGAGATTGCCGGGTCGCCTGCAAGTTATCCACTACTCTGATGCACAGCCCCTTGCTTCCGCCCGTTTTCTTAGATGCCTTTTGCCTCTCGCGCTGTCGTTGCGCGGCGGACTCGTACGCTGCCACGCGGGGCTCGACCGTTTCTAAGCCCTGGCATTGGCGTCGGCGGCCCGCGCGCGGGCACGGGCGAGTTGCAGCATCAGCGTCCGCGAGACGACCTTCACGCGCACGCGGCCTGCCGCCTTGCCCTGCTCTTGCTCGTGGCGGTCCAGTTCCAGCCAATCGGCTAGCACAACGTAGTCGACCTTGCGTTCGTCGAGCAAGGCCGTGATGTCGTTTTGCCCGGCGGCGCGCGGCAGCATGGTGAGGTCGCTCAGCAGATGCGCCATCGTCTCGACGGCGCATGCTTTGTTAGTGCCGATGATGCCGCTAGGGCCGCGCTTGATCCAGCCGGTGGTATATTCGCCGGGGACGGCATGGCCGTCGCGGATCACGCGTCCATCCTCGTTGGGGATGGTGCCCGTACGCGCGTCGAACGGCACGCCCTCTAAAGGGCGGCCCTTGTAGCCGACGGAGCGCAAGACGAGTTGGACGGGCAGCGTCTCGAACTCGCCGGTTCCCACGGCGTGCCCCTTCTCGTCAAGGCGATTATGCTCCAGTCTCACGCCCTCGACTTCGCTTTCCCCGACGATCTCCACGGGCGAGACGAGGAAGCGTAGATGGATGCGCCGGGCCTTGCCCGTGAGCGATCGGGCCGCGAAGCCGCGCAGCACCTCCACGTTGCGGCGCACGATGGGATCGGTCACGGCCGCCTCGTCCTCCGGCGTCAGAACGATCTCCTCGGATCTCACGATCACGTCCGCGTCGGCGAGGGCGCCCAGCTCCTTGAGCTCCTTCGTCGTGAACTTGGCCTGCGCCGGACCGCGCCGGCCCAGCATGTAGATGTCGGACACCGCACTGTGCGCCAACACGTCGAGGGCATGATCCGCGATGTCGGTGTCGCGCAGCTCGTCGACCGTCTTGGCCAGCACGCGGGTCACGTCGATGGCCACGTTGCCCGCGCCCACGACGGCGACGCCGGTGGAAGAGAGCGTCCAGGCCGTCACGTCGCTGTCGGGGTGGCCGTTGTACCAGGCCACGAACTCGGTGGCCGAGCGGCTGCCCGGCAAATTCTCGCCGGGGACGCCGAGGTTGCGGTCCGATGCAGCCCCCACGGCGTAGACGACCGCGTCGTAGCAGCACATGAGATCGTCGCGCGTGAGGTCGCGTCCGAACTCGACATGGCCCAGGAACCGCACGTGCGGGTGCTCCAGGATGCGCTGCAGCGCCGCCGTCACCGACTTGATCTTCTGGTGATCCGGGGCGACGCCGTAGCGCACGAGACCATAGGGCGTAGGCAGACGGTCGAACACATCGACGCGGACCGCTACATCCTTCTGCTTGGTCAGCGCCTCGGCGGCGTACAGGCCCGACGGCCCCGCCCCGATAATCGCCACACGCAAGGGACGGCCGTGCTCTCCAGCATCTATCATTCTTTATCGACTCCTTCGCTTCCTTTTTTTATGGTACCGTATGCGCGCGACGCCGCTTACGCACTGTCGAGCAGGGGCCCCGAACGGGAAGGGCGGACGAGCCCGCGCGCACTGACTCGCCGCCGACCATAAATCCTGGCAGCGCGTGGGAGACGCTGGCTTTGTGGTAAAAAACACGGCCCGCGCCGTTGTCGCGCGCCAGCGGCCTATTATTACTCACGCCGCCCACACGCACCGTCTTCCCGTTCAGTTTAGTCGCGGATGACGGGCGGGGACGCGGTGGTGACGATGCGCAGAAGACGGTCCTTGGCCACGATGCCCACGGCGCCGTGGTTGTTGGCCACGAAGGTAGGGATAGCCACGACGCCGAAGTCCTCGGCCTCCTCGCGCAGACGCTCCACGGCGGCGGTATAGCGGTGTTCGCTCAATGCGGCGTGCAGCGCCCCCTCGCCCAGACCGATCTCACCACCGATGGCGACCACGACGTCGAGCGATCCTATATCGCGCTGGTGCTCGAAGAACCCGGCGAAGAGGGCGCGATGATAGGTGTCGAAGGCGCCCACGTCGCGCGCGAACAAACTTCCTTCGAGCGCGAGGCGCGAGTTAATCACGCGGTCGCCAGGCACGTAGAGCTTCACGCCTAACTCGTCCGTCAGTTCGTCGATATCGTACTGGATCTTGCGCCGTAGAAAAGCCGGGTTCTGCGGACGCGCCCCGCGCGCCGGCAGGTCGGGCCGCAACTCGAACTGTCTCCACTCGACCTCGACGTCGGGCACGATCGTCTTGAGCCACTCGGCGCGAAAAACGGCGACGTAGCACCAGGGGTCGGTGTAGTCGTAGTAAATAGTGAGCGTCGTCATTGCCCGGCCAGAGCACTCCTCTCATCGATCTGTGTTTTCTCGTCTTAATCGTGCCCTCAGTGTACCTAGCGTGCGTCGGACGCTGCACGCTTACGCCTCTATCGTCCGCCACGCGATAGTCGGACGCCTCCGCGGCGTTGCGCTAGGTCGTCATCGGGCTTTGCTACACTGAGCGCATGACAGGTTGGCGACGGAGCGCGACGCGACGACGGGAGGGACCCATTCATGGCGACCGAGACGAGGACGGAGATCGATTGGGATACGTTTCCCGAGAGCGATGGAGAGCCGATGGCTGAGACCCAAGCCAACGCCGTGCAAATGGTGGACCTCATCTTCGCACTGACCACGCTGGTCGCGAACCAGGGGCGCGGCAATGTCACGGCCGTGGGCGGAAACCAACTGATGTACTTCAACCCCGCCTATGGCCGCGACCATGTCGCGCCGGATGTGTACGTGATCCTCGACTACCCCCCCCGCCGCCGAGTTGGCGCACCTGGGTCGAAGGCAAGTTCCCCGAGATCATCTTCGAGATCACCTCGCCGAGCACACAGGACGTGGACGTGAGCGAGCAAGAGGGCAAAGGCAAGCGCTGGCGTTACGGGACGTTGGGGGTCAAGGAGTATTACATCTATGACCCGCAGGGCGAACTCGATCCACCGCTGCAAGGGTTCGCGCTGGAGGGAAAACGGTTGGAAGCGATGGGGACGTTGCCGAGCGGGTCTATCTACAGTCCTCTGCTAGGCGCGGAGTTGCGGCAAGTGGGCGCGTACCTCCGTGTGATCGACCTAGAGACGGGCCAGCCGCTCCTCACTCCAGACGAGACGCGTGTACACTTGAGGGACGAGACAAGGGCGCGCCTAGCTGTCGAGGAGCGCTTGTCGAACGAGAGACGTGCCCGCCTGGCAGCCGAGGAGAGCGCGGCCTCGATGGGGGAGACGCTACGGCGTGCTCTAGAGCGGCTGGGAGAGCAGGCGCCGCCGGCGTAGTAGTGGCCGCGACGATCTTGCCAGGGGTGGTGTGACGGGCGTCTTAGAGAAGCGCGCGTAGGACATCGTGTTAGGCGTCGCGCGGTTCTAGGAGGAGGACGAGGGCGCCGGATTCGCCGTGAGGTTTGCCTACGGGTGAGCCCTGGCCCGCTAGTTCTCGCGAGAGTATGTCCAGCAGATTGCGCGCGGCGGCGGGGCTGGCGCGCTCCTGCTTGGTCAGGCGCACGGTCAGCTTCACACTGTAGCCTTTGTCTAGAAGGTCGCCCGTCTGACGCTTTTTCACGTCGACATCGTGCGCGCCCATAGCAGTGGTCAGGCGCATCTCCTTGGACGGACCGCCCGCGGCGATGCGCGCCGCGCGTGCTTCCGCCTGCTGCGTGCCGCCGGGGACGACGAGACGGCAGCGCGGCGGCGAGGAGAACATGCCGTCCTGCACCAGATCGAAGCCACGTGCGCGGGCCAGCGTCAGCGCCGTCTCGCGGCTCTTGACGCCTAGCGCCGCGCCGTTCTCGTCAAAGAGATCGACCTCCGACGCCGTGATGTCTCCGTTGACCAACGCTTTTGGCATCGCCTTCGCATCCTTCTTTCTACTATCGTCATCTTCTGGCAGGTATGACGGCGCGCCACGGCCTAAAGGCATCTGGCCAGCGCTTCGCGGAAAAGTAGACGTACAGGCTATGTCCCGCTGTCCTCGCAGATAAGGTCGAGCGACATCGTCGCGGAGACGCTCTGAAGGCTTACATCCTGCCCCGGCTCGTACGACGTCACGGTCCACTGCCCGGCGGCACCGCGTCGCCAGACCTCCACCGCCTGCCGCTTGTATTCGACCAGGACATAGTCTTGCAGCGAGGCCAAATCTTTATAGCCCTCGAACTTGTCGCCCCGATCGTGCTTCTCCGTGGAGCGTGAGAGCACTCCTACGATCAGTCCCGGATGCTCGATCCAGTCCCGCTCGAGAACGTCGTCGCGTGGACCGTAAGAGACCGCCACTCCGGGTAGACGTCGTCGCCTGGCGCCTGGCGTACTTTGATGTCCGACGTAAAGGCGCGACAGGGGCCGCCACGCAGATATTTAAAGCAATGATGCTATGTACCTGCGTCCCGCCCGACATAGCGTAGACGTAGCCGCCGTGATATTCGTGCTTGATCGTGCTGTAGCGCTCCATGTGTAGGTACTCGTCGACCGACCAAACCGATCCCTGCTGCGGCGCCGCGACCATCGTCTACCCTCTACCCTCCCTTCGTCTCTAGCGTAACACGGGCGTGGTCCTACGAGGAGGCAGCGGCCGTGCGTGGAGGGAGGTCGAGCGTGGACAGGACAGATTCGAGCACGGAGACAGCATGGCCAAATTCGGTTAAGTTGATGTGCTCGTGGGGGGTATGGTCGAGCGACGAATCGCCGGGGCCGTAGGCCAGGATGGGGCAGCCCCACGCTGGCCCTACCACGTTCATATCCGAGGTGCCGGTCTTGACCACGAAGGCTGGCCGGCCGTCCCCGGCGCGGATAGAGGCCAGGAACGCGCGCACGAGCGGCGAGTTCTTGGGCGCGCGGTAGGCCGGATCGCCCTCGGAGCAGACGACCGCGCCGCCCTTGGCCAGATCGTGCAATGTCTCCTTCAGTCGGACGATGTTGCAGCCGGGCGGCAGACGCAGCGAGAGGTCGAGCCGCGCCCTATCGACCACGCCGTTGCTGCCGCCGTCTATCGAGCGCAGCGTAGGCGAGAGGCGCTCGAACTCATTGAGCGACGTGGCGCTGGACGACCCGCTCAATCCCGCCGCCAGCGCGACCACGCCGTTCCAGTAGGCTGCCGCGCGCTCGGAGGCCGTGGCGCCGCCGCTGGCCGTGTGCGCCGCGTCCTGTCTCACGGTGTACTCGACGCTCAACTGGCCTTTATAGCCCAGCGTCACGCGATCCCAGCGGCTGGGTTCGCCGATGATGCAGGCGGAGGGCTGGTACTGTGTCGCGGCGAAGCGGGCGCCGGCCGAGGTCGGACACTCTTCCTCCACTGCTCCGACGACGACGACGTGGAGCGGCGTGCGTCTCGCCACGCGTGCTGCCGCGCAGATAAAGGCCGCCAACGGCCCCTTGGCGTCGACCGCGCCACGACCGTAGAGCAGGTCTCCTTCCTGCCGTACCGGTACGACGCCGGGAGCGGTATCCATGTGCCCGAGCAAGACGAGGGTGGGGGGACCAGCATCCTCGGCTACTCCGGCGACGCCCACAGCGTTGCCTGCGCCGTCGATGGAGGACGACAGGCCGCGCTGTTCCATCTCATGCTGGAGATAGTGCGCGAGGGGGCCTTCCTCGCCTGAAAGGCTTGTGATCTCCAGCATCCCGCGCAGCAGCGCGACCTCGTCCTCGCGTGGGGTCGCCGCGCCAGGCGCTTTTTGGTCCTCCATCATTGTCCTTTCCTCGCTAGCAACGAACGGACCGTCTTGTTTTATGCCTGGCCCACCGGTTCTCGCACCTCTTCGGAGGGCAGCGTCGGGGCGAAGACCTCGCGGAGGGCGGCGTCAAGCGCCGCGACGATCTCGTCACACTGTGCGCGGGCGACCACGAGAGGAGGGAGCAGCCGCAGCACGGTTAGACCGGCCGTGAGCGATAGGACGCCGCGCTCACGCAGCGCGGCCACGACGGGCCGGGCGCGTCCGCGCAACTCGATGCCGATCATCAGGCCGCGCCCGCGCACCGCGCGCACGCCTGGCGCGTCGAGCGTCGTGATGCGGTCTATCAGGTAGGCGCCCCTGTCGCGCGCGTTCTCGGGCAGGCGCTCGTCCACGAGGGCGCCGAGCGCGGCGAGGCCTGCCGCGCAGGCCAGCGGCGAACCGCCGAAGGTCGAGCCGTGCGCCCCTGGTCCGAAAGACGGGACGCGTGGGCCGAAGGCCAGGGCGCCCATGGGCACGCCGCCGGCGATGGACTTGGCCAGACAGAGCAGGTCGGGCGTCACGCCCTCGTGCAGGCAGGCGAACATAGCGCCCGTGCGCCCAAAGCCCGTCTGCACCTCGTCGAGGGCGAAGACGGCGCCGCGGTCGCGGCTGAGTTGCGCCGCGGCGGCGAGGTAGCCCGGTTCGGCGGGGTGGACCCCGCCCTCGCCCTGGATCGGTTCGAGCAGGACGAGTCCTATCGAGTCGTCGAGCGCCGCGTCGAGGGCCGCGATGTCGTTGTAGGGGATAAAGACGACGTGCTGCCCTAACGGCTCGAACGGTTCGCGGTAGGTGCGCTCCCAGGTGGTGGACAGCGCACCAAGCGTGCGGCCATGGAAGCCGCGCTTCGCCGCGATGATGCCGGAGCGGCCCGTGGCTAGTCGCGCGGCTTTGATGGCCGCTTCGACGGCCTCGGTCCCGCTGTTGCAGAGGAAAAAGCGGTCGAGGCCGTCGGGCATAACCGACGCCAGCTTGTCCAGGAACGCGTCGCGCACGTTGTTGTCGAGCATGGTGGTGCAGGTGATGAGCGTCGCGGCCTGTGCCTGGATGGCGGCGACCACGCGCGGATGGCAGTGGCCGAGGTTGGCGGAGCCCTGGCCGCCTACGCAGTCGAGGTAGCGTCGGCCAGACTCATCCCACAGTTCGGCGCCGCGTCCTCGCGCGATGGCCGCCGGGTTGACCGGGCCGTGGCCGGGCTCAGGCGACGTCTCGCCTCCCGCGCTCGCAGCGACGCCCGTTCCGTCGAGCGCGGCGGTGACCACGGCGCCCAGGCCGTCAAGCGTCGCGGTGACCACGGTGCCCAGGCCGTCAAGCGCGGCGGTCACGGGGCCGGCGCGGCGACCGTCGGCGATGATCGCGCGCGCCACGCCGCCGGTCACGGCCTCGCACGCGGCGATGACCTTGATCTTCATACGTCCACCCGCGTGGGCGAGCGCCGCGTCCATCGTACGGAGCGTGACGCGCTCGACGATCGAGGCCGGGTCGGTCTGCTCGCGCAGCAGCCCTTCGACGTTGGTCAGCAGCACCAGCGCGTCTGCCGCGAGGGTCGTGGCGACTAACGCGGCGGCGCGGTCGGCGTCGACATTGATCGGTCCCTCGGGCGAGAGCGCGGGCGGGCAGAGCACGGGCGTGTGCCCGGCCGCCAGCAGCGCGCGCAGCAGCGAGGCGTTGACCCTCTCGACCGAGCCGGAGAAGTCGTCGCGCACCACGCGTCTCCGGCCGTCTTCGACCGAGACGACAACTTCTTTACGCTTGCCCTCCAGCACCCGCCCGTCCGGCCCGCACAGTCCTATCGCATCGACTCCACGCTCTTGCAGCGCCGCCACGACCTCCGCGTTGAACGCGCCTAGGGCCATGGTGAACACCTCCAGCGTCGCGGAGTCCGTGTAGCGGCTCTTGACGCCCGATGGCGCGGTGATGAAGCGGGGGGGCTGGCCCAGCCTGACGCCCAACTCGGATGCAGCGTCTGACCCACCGTGGACCACCACGACCGCGACGCCGCTTGCGCGCAGACGTGCGACGTCGTCGCAACACGCCGCGAGGCTCAGCCCCGCCCCGCCGCCGATTTTGACTACGATCACGTCTCTCCTCTTTTCTTTATAATGGAAGCGCTTAAAGTGGATGCAGACCGGCGAACTCCAGGCCCTGCGTCTCGGGAAAGCCGTGCATGAGGTTGAGGCACTGCACTGCCGAGCCGGCTGCGCCCTTCATCAGGTTGTCTAGCGCACCCAGCGCGACGACGCGCCCGCGCGCGCCGTCCAGTGCGAAGCCGACGTCGCAGTAGTTCGACCCCGACAGGATCTTGGGCTCGGGCGCGCGGTAGACCCCGCCGCGCTCTTTGACGATGCGCACGAACGGCTCGTCGTTGTAGGCCGCGCGATAGGCCCGCCACAGGTCGCGCTCGTCGACCGGCGACTCCAGAAACGTATGAGCCGTGGCCAGCACGCCGCGCACCGCCTCGACCGCCGTGGCCGAGAAGTGGACGGTCGGCGCCACGCCGTCGCGCGCCAGTTCCTGCTCCACCTCGCCGGTATGGCGGTGCCCCACCGGCATGAAAGAGCGCAGCACACCGGAGCGCTCCGGGTGGTGGTCGCCCGGCCCCGGCCTGGCACCCGCGGCCGACGACCCGACCTTGGCCTCGACCACGATAGGGTCGGCCTTGACCAGACCGGCCTTGAGCAGGGGATAGAGGGCCAGGATGGTCGTCGTGGCCAAGCAGCCCACGCCGCTGACGTACATCGCGTCGCGTATCTCGTCGCGGTGGAGTTCGGGCAGCCCGTAGACGAAGCCAGCCAAGCGCTCGGGCGCGGCGTGAGGCTCGCCGTACCAGCGCGCGTATAGCTCCGGCGAACGCAGCCGGAAGTCCGCGCTGAGGTCGATCAGGCGCGGCGCGCGCTCGAACAGGTCCACACGTCGCTGCGCCTCGCCGTGCGGCAGGCAGAGCAGCAGCAGATCGCAGGAAGGCAGGTCGTCGAGCGCGCAAAAGCGCAGCGCCGTTCGCCCCCGCAGGTTGGGGTGGACGGAGTGAATGTATTCACCGCGCTTGCTCTCGGACGAGACGCGGATGACCTCCACGCCGCCGTGCCCGAGCAGCAGGCGCAGCAACTCTCCTCCGGTGTAGCCCGAGCCTCCCGCAATCGCGACGCGTAAGTGCTCCGTGCGCGGCGCGTTCATGCGCCGACGCGGCCCCGACCCGCCGCCACGGCGAGGGCGTGGTCGACCACGCGCGCGGGGATGTCCACACCGGTCGTGTCGATGGAGTTACGGAACTCCATGGTGTCGTTGACCTCGCCGACCACTAGCGCGCCGTCCCCGTCTTCGAGGAGGTCGACCGCGACCACGCCGCCCTCACCGCCCACGGCGCGGGCGGCGGCCCGCGAGAGAAAGTCGATCTCCGCCGTGATGGGACAGTTCTCAGCACGTCCTCCCCGCGCGGTATTCGTGATCCAGTGCGGTGAGTAGCGGTAGATGCCGCAGATGGTCTCGCCCCCCACCACGAAGGTACGGATGTCGCGCGCGGGCTTGGAGACGTGCTCCTGCACGTAGAAGACGCCCTGCTGCGGTGAGCCGAGCGTCTCTTTGTGCTCCAGCACGGCCTCGGCGGCGTCGCGGTCGTTGAGGCGGGCCAGCAGCCGGCCCCACGAACCGACCACGGGCTTGAGCACGGCGGGGTAGCCGTTCTGCTCCACGGCCTCGAGGGCGGACTCGGCGGTGAAGGCCAAGCGCGTGCGCGGCGTGGGCACGTCGTGCTCCAGCAAGGCCATGGTGGTGGAGAGCTTGTCTCCGCACGTGGCGATGGCGTGGTGCGTGTTGATGACAGGCACGTCCCAGCCTTCGAGCACGCGCGAGGCGTAGAGCGCGCGCGTGTGCGAGACGGAGCGCGAGAGCACCACGTCCCAGTCGCGGCGCGGGTGCGCGAGGTCGAGCACGAGGTCGCCGTCGTAGAGCAGATCCACGTCGATGTCGCGCGCCTCAAGCGCGGCGATAAGGAGTTTCTCCTCGACGCGGACGCGCGAGAGCAGGACGCCGACGCGCACGCGCGGGCGGGTGAGGGTCATCATCGCATAGCTCCTTCGCTAGAGGTCTGGTGGATCGTGAAGAAGATCATCGTATCGCCTACCGTGAGGCCGGTACAGCGGACTGGAAGCGACGACGCACGTCGCGCACCACGTCGTCCGTCATAGCGTCGCCGCCGAGGTCGGGCGTACGCACCGGTCCCGCCGCCGAGGCGGCCACGGCCGCGCGCACCTGCTCGGCCTCGCTATGTCGGTCGATAAAGTCGAGCAGCAGCGCGCCAGCCAGGATGGCGGCCAACGGGTTGGCCAGGCCGCGACCGGCGATGTCCGGAGCCGAGCCGTGGACGGGCTCGAACACGCCGTGCATAGCGCCGATGTTGGCCGAGGGGACCAGGCCGAGGCCGCCGCCGTGGACGGCGGCGACGTCGGAGAGGATGTCGCCGAACATATTGGTCGTGACGATCACGTCGAAGCGGTCGGGCCGCGCGGCCAGTTGGTAGGCGACGTTGTCTACGAGCATCTCGTCCACGGCGATGTCGGGGTACGCGCGCGCCACGGCGAAGATGCTTTCGCGGAAAAGCCCATCGGTCTTGGGCAACACGGTCGCTTTGTGCGCCACGGTCACGCGCGACCGCCCGAGGCGGCGGGCCAACGCGAAGGCCTGGCGGCCGATGCGCGTGGATGCACTCCGCGTGATGACCCGCTGGGCCACGGCGCGCTCGCCGTCCGACTCCTCGCCGCCGCCGTACAGGTCCTCGGTGTTCTCACGCACGATCACGAGGTCGGCCTGATGTGGGGGCGCGCCCGCGAGGGCAAGCGTCTTGACCGGGCGCACGCAGGCGTAGAGGTCGAAGCGGCGGCGTAGCTCCAGGATGGCCGAGCGATAGCCGGGCGTCGGCCGCAGCGGCGAGGAGACGGCCCCGAACAGCGTCGCCGCCGTAGACGAGACGAGGTCGAGCGTGCGCTCCGGGAGGGCGGCGCCGGTCTGGCTCCACGTCTCCGCGCCGCCCTCGGCCCACTCGACATAAAGATCGGGTACGGCGTCGCGCAGCACCTCGACAGCGGCGGGGACGACCTCACGGCCGATGCCGTCGCCTGGAATCGCGCAGATCGTGACCGTCGTCATTGCGCCGCCCCGATCGCCGCGGTCTCACGCGCGTGCAGTTGGGCCGAGCCGGGGAAGCGCCCGTTGGCGCGGATATAAGGAACGAGTCCGCCCGCCGCGATGATCTCCGCCTGGAAGGGCGGCAGCGGGGCCAACTGGTAGGTCCGGCCCGCCACGATCAAGAGTCCGGAGGGCGGGTCGATCGAGGCGTCCGCGCCATCGGGCAGGTCGCCGGCAAAGGGCGCGTCGAACAGCGGCAGGCCGAGGTTGATGGCGTTGCGATAGAAGATGCGCGCGAACGAGACGGCGACGATAGCGGCCAACTTGCAGCCCACGAGGGCCTCGGTGGCGTACTCACGCGAGGAGCCGCAGCCGAAGTTGGCCCCGGCCACGAGGATGTCGCCCGGCCGCACCGCGCCCGCGAACTCCGGTCGCCGCTCGACGAACGCGTAGCGCGCGGGGTGTTCGCCGGTCATATAGGGCGCATAGCGGCCGGGCACGATTTGATCGGTGTCGAGGTCGTCGCCAAAAGCCCAAATCCTAGCCATATTTCGCTTCCTTTTCTCTCTACTACAAGGTTCTCATCCGCGTCCAGCGGGTCGATCGTTATCGTCGATGGGGGGCCGAGTCGCTCCGGACCAGCCCTCAGGCCAACACCTCGTTCGGCGAGGCTAGGCGTCCGGCTACGGCGGTCGCCGCCGCTACCTCGGGCGACCCCAGGTAGATGCGCGCCTGAGCCGAGCCCATGCGACCGGCGAAGTTGCGGTTGCCCGTCGAGAGGCAGACCTCGTCGGCGGCCAGCGCGCCCATGTGGCGGCCCATGCAGGGGCCGCAGCCCGGCGTGCCGATAGTAGCGCCCGCCGCCAGCAAGACGCCGAGCGTGCCGTCGGCCGTGGCCGCGACGAGCGTCTCGTGCGAGGCGGGGACGACCATGAGGCGTGTACCGCGGTGGACGTGCTTTCCGCGCAGCACGTTGGCGGCGGCGTGCAGGTCGGCCAGGCGGCCGTTGGTGCAGGTGCCGAGGAAGACCACATCTACGGGCGTCTCGCCTACCGCCGAGACCGGCGTGACGCGGTCCACGTGGCCCGGCTCGGCCACCAGCGGCTCCAGTGTGGAGAGGTCGAGGCGGACGTGGCGGGCGTAGGAGGCGTCTTCGTCGGGGTAGAGCCACGAGGGGACGGGTCCATAGCCGGCGGTGATCTCGTCGGGCACGACGATGCCGGCTTTGGCCCCGATCTCCGTCGTCATACCGCACAAGGTCATGCGCGCCTCCAGGTCCAGCGTGGCCGGCAGGCTGTACTCGACCGCCATGTAGCGCGCGCCGGCCGCCCCAAGCGCGCCCGCCAATTGGAGCGTGGCGTCCTTCGCCCCCACGCCGGCCGGCAGGGCGCCCTCCATGTCCACGCGGATGGTCGCGGGCACGCGCAGCCAGGTCTGGCCCGTGGCCATGGCCACGGCCACGTCGGTCGAGCCCATGCCCGTGCCAAAGGCTCCCACGCAGCCGTAGAGCGTGGAGTGTGAGTCCGCGCCGACCGCGATCGTGCCCGGCTCGATGAGGCGGCGCTCGATCATGACCTGATGGCAGATGCCCGTCCCGGCATCGTAGAAGTTCTCGACGCCCTCGTCGCGGGCGAAGCGGCGCAGTTCGGCCTGCGCCTCGGCCACCACCAGGGTCGACGCCGGGGCCACGTGGTCGACGAAGAGCGCGACGCGCGCGGGGTCGTGGACGTGCGGCATCCCCATCTCGCGCATGGCCGTAAAGACGCTGCGGGCCAGCGAGTCGTGCGACATAGTCATGGCCACGTCCACCACCACGAGATCGCCTTCGCGGGCGTCGTCGTGGCCGATCGCCGCGCGCGCCAGGATTTTCTCAGCCAAGGTGCGTCCGCCGCGTCCATCGCGCTCCGTGTATGTCTCCGTCATCGTTTTCTTCCTCTCGTCCCGTCGTCTCAGCGTATATAAAAGTAGGATCAGACCGTCTGCCGCGTGCGGCTTTGCAAGATGATCGCGGCAAGGGCGTCGTCGTCGAGAAGGCCGTCGCCGGCCGCCGTCTTCACCGCTGTCGTCGCCCGCTCCAGCGCTTCGTCGTCCAGCGACAGGCCCAGAGCGACCGCGCGCGCGGCCACGGCGTGCCGGCCCGTCAGATGATGGCCGATGTGGAGGGTATGCACGCGCCCGAAGACCGCCGGATCGAGCGCCGCGTAGGTATGCGTGTCGCGCAACATCGCCGCCGTATGCGCCCCGGCGGCATGGGCGAAGGCGTGCGCGCCCGAGACCACGGCGTTGAAGGGCACGGGCACCCCGACCATCGCGGCGACCGCGGCGTCGATCTCCGGCAGCAGCGCGAGGTCGTAGCCCTCGACGAGGGCCGGGTCCGCCGTGTAGAGGCGGGCGGCGAAGGCGGCGAGAGGGGTGATGCCGTTGCGTTCGCCCAACCCAAGGATGGACGTATCGACGAGCATGGCCCCTGCCCCGACAGCGACGAAGGCGTTGGCCACGGCGCAGCCGCTGTCGTCGTGCCCGTGGAACTCGATCTCCGCGCGCACGTTGCGCCTGACGAGGGAGACGAGGTCGTGGACGCGGTGCGGCGTGGCCACGCCGACCGTGTCGGCCAGGCTTATGCGTCCGACTCCGGCATCGTCCAGCGCCGTACAGACGCGCAGCAGGTCTGCTTCGGGCGTGCGGAAGGCGTCTTCGCAGCCGAAGCGCACCGCGCGCCCCGCGTCTCGCACGATCGCCGCGCACGCGAGGGCCGCCTCGATGATGGCGTCGATATCGCGGTGGTGGCTATGCGTGCGCAGCAGCGGCGACGCCCCAAAGTAGAGGTTGACGCCGTCGACGCCCGCGTCGAGCGCCCGTCGCACGTCGGAGGGCACGCAGCGGACGTGGGCCAGTACGCGCGCTCGCAGGCCCAGGTTGGTGAGGGTGCAGGCGTCGGACCAGGCACGCTCCGAGGCGGCCGGCGAGGTGATCTCGACGTAAGGGACGCCGAAACGGTCGAGCAGCGTGGCGATCGCGCACTTCTGCGCGGTGGTGAAATAGACGCCCGCGAACTGCTCGCCTTCGCGCAGCGTGGAATCGACGATGGCGACGCGGCCAGGGTTCCGCGTCGCGAAGCTCTCCAGGTTCATCTTGCCGGTCCTCCTCCCGTCGTGACCGGCTCAGCGCGGCACGACAAAAAACCCCTCGTCCATCAAAAGGGACGAGAGGTTAACTCGTGATACCACCCTGCTTTGCCGGCGGCCTCACGGCGCCGACCTCTGTAAGTACGGGGCATCGCGCTTGCGCACGCTGCCCGATACCTTGGCCCATGATAACGGGAGCCTGCCGGCCACGCCTACTGGGGGCCGCTCGCGAAGAGCGTCCGCCGTTGGGGCGGCGACTCGGGGTCCTTGTTCGGCACGTCATCCGGCGCCGCATTCCAGCGTCGCGGCTCTCTCTCGCCGGTTGGCGACGTGCGTACTGTTCCCCTCGGAGTCTTGTCGTCTAGTCCTAATCCAGGTTTTGCGTATGAGATGCGCGGTCGGGGCTACTCGCCCCAATCCTCTTCGACGCGTGGCGCGAGCGCCAACGCGATCGACGGGGTCAGCGTCGTGACTTCCAGATCGGCGCCGCACTCGGGGCACGGCACGATCTCGCCCTGCAACACGCCGTCCACGGGGACAGACCCCGCGCACTCCGGACACTCCGCCGCCATAGCGACCTCCCGTTCGTGTGCAAACCGTCTCTCTCGTGTGCGACCTACCGTAACGATAACAAATGTAGTGGTCCACGTGGCTCCAATGCGACATACGGAGACAGGACACTCTTTGCGTATATTTTGACTAGCCCGACGCTGTCGCCTCCGGCAAGAGCGTTTGCTAAGATAACCCTAACCTCCGTGACAGTGCGACGGCAATGCCGCCCTCGCTCTAGCGGGCGCCGGTTCTCCTCCACCAGTAGGGCGCTGCTGCCCCTCTACACCGACGACGGTGCGCGCCGCGTCTGCATCATCCCTCGTGTTCAGCCCACGGGTGAGGTGCAACGCTTGAGTTTGTCGTCTCGAGCGGCTTTCTGTCGCGGGCGACCGTTGCGATAGAAGAGGTGAGCAGCACATGATTCCTTTTGGATTGATCCCTGGCCCCTCGTGGCTTAATTCAGGCGACAACACCTGGCAGCTCACGGCCGCGACGCTCGTCGGGCTTATGAGCATCCCCGGCCTTGCTATTCTCTACGGCGGCGTGGTGCAGAGGCGCTGGGCCGTCAACTCCGCCATGATGGCCTTCTACGGCTTCGCCGTCGTCCTCATCGCCTGGGTGCTCTGGGGCTTCAAGATGAGTTTCGGCGCCCCTCTCTCCATCGGCTCCCTAACCGGTTTCCTGGGCATCCCCGGCGCCTCGCTCGACCACGCCTCCGAGCAGGCCCGCGCCAACATTCCGCTGCTTAGCGGCCTCAATCTGATGCCGCAGTTCCGCTACCCCCAGGCGTCGTTGATCTACTTCCAGTTCGTCTTCGCCGCCATCACCCCGCTGCTGTTCCTTGGCTCGGTGCTGGGCCGCATGAACTTTAAGGCCTGGATGATCTTCGTCCCTGTTTGGTCGACCGTCGTCTACTCCGTCAACGCCTTCAGCATCTGGGGCGGCGGCTGGTTGTCTCAGATGGGCGCCGTGGACTACAGCGGTGGGTACGTCATCCACCTCTCCGCCGGCGTCACCGGCTTCGTCGCCGCGGCCGTGATTGGACCGCGTCTGGCGCGCGACCGCGCCGAGGCCGCGCCGAACAACTTGATGATGACCATGGCCGGGGCCGGACTGCTCTGGCTCGGCTGGAACGGCTTCAACGGCGGCGACCCGTATTTCGCCAACGCCGATGCGTCCGCCGCCGTGCTCAACACCAACATCGCCGCCGCCACAGCGCTGCTCGTCTGGATGAGCATCGACATGCTCGTGCTCGGCAAGCCGTCGCTCGTCGGCTCGATCAACGGCATGATTACCGGTCTGGTGGCCATTACGCCCGCCGCGGGCTTCGTCAACGGCGTCGGCGCCATCGCCATTGGCGTGGTCGCCAGCGCCATCCCCTGGTTCACCCTCAACCGCGTGCGCGTCTTCAAGCGCGTCGACGATGCGCTCGGCGTCATCCACACGCACGGCATCGCCGGCTTAATCGGAGGGTTGATGGTCGGTCTCGTGGCCGACCCGCAGATGCTGGAGTACAATCCTAGCGGCGGCGACAGCGGCTTCTCCGTCGGCGGCCTGTTCTACGGCGGCGGCTGGCATCAGTTTGGGGTCCAGCTTGCCGGCGCCGCCTTCGTCATCGCCTACAGCGCGATCGGCACGGTCGTGCTGCTCAGAGCCGTCAGCCTCGTCGTCGCGCTGCGTATGCCCGACGCCATGCTGGAAGCGGGCGACGCGCAGGTTCACGGCGAGGAGGCGCTGTCCCCCTTGCCCATGCCCGGCCCCTCGCTGGACTACCCCATCCCCGGCGGCATGACCGGCGCGAGCATCCCCAGCACGGTCATGGCTAGTTCCAGCACGTCCACACCGCCGCCCACCCGCACCTAAAGGGCGCATCCACCTCGCTAGTCCAAGCGGGAGGCGGAAGAGATATACGACTCCTCCGCCTCCCGCTTTCAATGCTTTGAGGCGCCGATGCACAGGCCGTCCCAGGATCGATGTACTATTATTAGAGCCTGTCGAGGAAATAGGAAAAGAGCACGAAATAGAGTGGGGGATCCGTCTTGCTGACGGCACTCTTGCCACGTAGGCAATGTATCAGGCGGCGTTAAGCACTTAATGTGTCGCTCTCGTCGTCGTGCTTGCAATTCCTCGACAGGCTCTCAATACGGGCTTGTTCCGCCATACACCCGTCTGAGCTTTCTCATCACGCTCCGCCAGCCTCGCACCTGTGTCGTCGCGTGGTGCCCCCATGACCCGATATCGAACCAAATGGCCCCAAAATGCAGGAAGCGGGAACCATTTCACGTGGAACCCTACGCTTCTGACGTACGTATTGTACTTTTAACAAAAGGTTAACAACAATAGGATGGCTTGTCCTGCCTCCCTTGTGTTATCTTAGCTGCGAAGATGTTGACGTTCATGTACACTCCGCTATCGTACTGTCTTGAGATTGTTTCGACACGCCATCTCTTCAAGTTGCATGAGGACGGGTACGTTGCAGCCCCAGTCCTCTCCTAGTGTGTCTGGTAGCGAGCGGCGAGAAAAGGAAGAGTAGAAAACGGTGAAACAGCACCCTCACGGCCGCCGCCCGCGCTTACAAACGCTCCTTCTCTTCCTCGTCGTCTTCACCGCACTCGGCCCTCAACAAGAGTTCGCCTCGGCCCACGCCTTCTACCCGCACCTGACGCCCGCGCCCGCCTCCCTCCACGCGCCTACGACGTTTCCCAAAGGACGGAGTACGCCTCGCCCTCGCGCAAAGAGGGCACGGCCGCGGCCGCTCCGTATGTCCGTCCTTCGCCGTAGACGTTCCACATCGCAGCGGGGAGGGACGACTCCCACCTCCACGCACGCTCCACGCACCCTTACTAGCGCAGCGCCGACCGCAACGGTCACGGTGCCTGACGCGACAACAAGGGCAGTTGTGGGGACCAGGACGATGACGGCGACTGCTGGAGTCTCGTCAACCGCGATGATGACGGCAACGACCGGGCTTTCGGCAACCGCGACGACGACGGCGACCGCTGAACTCTCGCTGACCACGACCGCGACGGTGACCGCGACCGGCAGCCTCACGCCGACCGGTCCGCTGGCCCTACCGCCATGGCTCGGCCCGCCCTTTCCCGCGCGCCGCGCGCCGTCCTCCGCCCATCAGCCCCATGCCGCGGCCGCCTCGACCCCCAGCGCCCTCTCTGGATACAACGGCGCCTCGTGGTCCGCCAGTCCGGCCAGCGGGTCCAGCGGAACCGCGATCCAGATCTCGTACAACGATCCTGAACCGAGCATCGGTGGCGTGGCCTTTGTCGTTGACGGGGTCTATCAGTGTGGGAGCGCGAACGGGGGGACCAGTTGCGGCATCAGCACCACGGGTTTGGCCGAGGGGCGCCACACGGTGTCCCTGCAGAGCAATCAACACGACCACGACGTCACGCTGGGGATCACGGTCGCCAACGGCGCCTTCACCGTCGCGTCGTTGCCGGCCGACGACACGTTGGCGGGCTACAACGGGGCATCGTGGTCGGCTTACCGGGCAAGTGGAGCCACCGGGGATATGGTGGCTGTCTCCTACACCGATCCTGGAGCGAACCAGGCGACGATACTGCTCGACAACGGTTTAGTATGCAGGAGTACGATGGCGACGGCGACGTGCATCTTGAGCACTGCGGGACTCAGCGAGGGCGTGCACACGCTGACCCTGAGCACCATACAGCACGATCACGATGTGCCCCTTCAGCTGACCGTGTCGAACGGCTCCTTCAGCCTCTCGGCGTCGAGCGCGGCGTACACGATCGGTGGCAACAACGGGGCCGCGTGGTCAGTGTACCGAGCGGGGATAGGAGACATGGCCCAGATCTCGTACAACGACCCGGAACCGGGAATCGGCGGTGTGGCCATCTACATCGACGGCTCCAGCCCGTGCAACAACGCGGGAGGCGCGACCGGCTGCAACGTCAATTTGCAGAGCTACGGGGCCGGGACGCATGTCATCTCGATGCAAAGCAACATGCACGACCACGACGTGACGCTGTCCATGAACTCCCGCGTCGTGACGGCCCCGGCGTCCGCGTACGCCCTCTCTGGGTATAACGGGTCCTGGTGGTCCACGAGCACGACGCACGGAGGGCTTGGGACGATCGTCCAAACAGCGTACAACGATCCAGGGGCGACAGGGGCAGACGGACGGTACGTCTGTGGCGGACGTAGCTCTGTCGCCTCCTGCGGCGTCGCGACCACCGGTCTCTCAGATGGTCAGCACACGCTCACGCTACAAACCGATCAGCATGATAACGACGTGACGTTGCAGGTCGCCGTGAGCGGCAGTCTGTTCACCGTCACAGCCTCGCCGTCTGCCTACACGCTCGCGGGAAACAACGGTGCGGTCTGGTCCGCTTATCGGGCGGCCGCAGGAGGTTTCGCCCACGTCTCGTACAGCGATTCGAGCCCTAGCGTGGGCGGCGTCGCCATCTACTTCGACGGGGTGGGGCAGTGCAGCGACCGGGGGAAGGCGACGGCCTGCAACGTGACCATGAACGCCTTGAGCAACGGACAGCACCTCGTGCAAATGCAGAGCGACCAGCACGACCATGACGTCACGCTCTACGTTAGCGTGACTCGCCTCATCTCGATGCACCCGCTCACCGACCTGGGGTCCGGTCCAAGCACGGCAAATGCGACGGCCAATGGCAACCCGAACGTCAACCAGACCTTCTGCACGCGGCAGGTCGTCCCTAACAGGGCCGACCCGGTGAACTGCGCCACGGGCGATTTCTACGACACCGTCGACGACCTCTCCGTACCGGGACGCGGCCTTCCTCTCCAATTTAGTCGTACTTATAACTCGCTCTCAGCGAACCAGGACGGCCCCGTCGGCTACGGGTGGACGAGCAGCTGTAACAGCGCCTCTCTGACCACGGATCCAAGCGGCGTCATCACAACGACCGAGGGCAACGGCAGCAGCGTAACCTTCAGCCCTAACGGGTCTGGTCGGTATACGGCGCCGACCCGCGTCTTGGCCACGCTCGTCACGAATACTGACGGGACGCTCACGCTCACGCGCGACAAAGATCAGCAGAGCATGACCTTCAGCGCTCCTACCACGACGACTGTCGGTCACCTCGTCGCGCAAACCGACCGCAACGGTTATGCGACGACGTTCGGTTACGACGGCGCCGGACGCTTGAGCACGGTAACCGACCCATCTGACCGGTCTCTCACTCTCTCGTACAATGACGCGGGGCGCGTCGCCCAGGTGAGCGATCCCCTCAGCCGCACCGTCTCCTATGGCTACGACCCCGACGGCAACCTGACCGCCGTCACGGATGTCGGCGGCGGCATCACCCACTTCGGCTACGCGTCCGGCACGCACCTCCTCCAGACGATCACGGACCCACGGGGCAAGACGCTCACCATGACCTATGACAGCTTGGGACGCGCCACCTCCGTGACCGACCCACTTGGCGCGACCGGCGCGATGACCTATACGGCCAACGCCGACGGGTCGCAGACAACCATGGAGACCGACCCGAACGGCGCCGTGACCGTCGAGCAGTACCTGAACAACGAACTGGTCTCCAAGACCGAGGGTTATGGGACGCCACAGCAAGCGACCTGGACCTACACGTACGACCCGACCACGCTCGGCGTCGCCTCGGTGACCGACCCGGACGGGCACACCTCCACCAGCACCTATGACAGCCGGGGCAACCTGCTCAGTCACACCGACGCCCTGGAGCGCACCACGAAGTACGCCTACGACGCACTCGACGACACCACCGCGATCGTCGACCCGCTTGGGGTTACGACCGTGATGACCTATGACGCCGCAGGGAACCTGCTCACGACAGCGCGTCCGCTCACGGACCTGACTCAAGGGACGACGGCGTCATTTGTCAAGCGGGATACGAGCACGCAGGGCAGTTGGAAGGATCGCTATGGCGCCGATGGATATGCGATCGTCAACGATAGTACGAGCTATCCGCGCTATGCAACGGTGACGCCAAACGGCCAATCATCCTATACCTGGGCCGCCTCAGGCAGCGACGTGCGCGCCTTGCAACAGACACTAAATCCGACAGGCCGCATCGCGGCGACCTGGTACGCGAACGACAGCTTTACCATCGACGCCAATCTCACCGATGGAGAGGTCCACCGAGTGGCGCTGTATTGCCTTGATTGGGATGGGAATAATCGCACGCAGCGCGTGGACGTCCTCGACGCTGTGACGGGAGCCGTGCTGGATACCCAGTCCCTGGCAGAATTCACAAACGGAGAATACCTCGTCTGGACGGTGAGTGGGCATGTGCGCATCCATGTGACCAACACCGGCCCTACTAACGCGGTCGTCAGCGGGATCTTCTTCGATCCGCCGCAAACGTTGCCGCCGCATGCGGCTGTATCCGCGACGACGCTGACCTATGACCCCCAACATCCCGGCGATGTGGTCGCCAAGACGGACCCCCTGGGCCACGTGTCGCACTATACTTACGACGCGTACGGCGACCGCACGCGTGTGAGCGATCCCGTGGGCGATGTCACGACGTCCGGCTACGACCTCATCGGCCGCAAGACCAGCGTCGTGGACCCATGCGGCAACGCGCCCGGCGCGAACCCCCTCAGCTACACCACGACGCTGGCCTATGACGCCTTCGGGCACACCACGGCCATCACCGACGCCCTCGGACGCGTCACGACCATGCAGTACGACGCGTCCCAGAACCCGCTCACGACGACCGACCCGCTCGGGCATCAGACGACCTTCGGCTACGACGCCAACAACCATCGCATTAGCGTCACGCGGCCTGACGGCGCGGTCCTGACGACCGGCTACGATCCGGCGGGCAACGTGGTCACCCAGACCGACGCCCTCGGTCGCCAGACGCTGACGCAGTATGACGCGCTCAACCGTCCTATCTCCGTGACCGACCCGCTCAACCGCGTCACGACCACGGACTACGATCCGGCGGGCGCCGTCATCACCACGACGGACCCACTCGGCCACCACACGGTCTACGGGTACGACGCCGCCAACGAGCGCACCAGCGTCCGGCACGCCGATGGCGGGATCACCCGGACCCAGTACGACCTCGACGGACGCGTCATCGCGCGCACCGACCCGCTCGCGCACACGACGACCCAGGCCTACGACTCCCTCGGTCGCCTCATCAGCGTGACTGACCCGCTCACGCGCACCACGGCGTATACCTACGACCTAAGCGGCGAGCGCAGCGCCGCCGCCGATCCGCTGGGCCGCGTCACGACGTATCAGTACGACGCGGCCAACCGCCTCATCACCACGACGGATGCGCTGAGCGGCACGACGCTGCGGGGCTACGACCCGGCGGGCAACACCATCGCCACGACCGACGCCAACGGCCACACCACACACCGGATCTACGACGCGGACAACGCCCTGACCAAGGTCGTGCGGCCCGACGGGGGCATTCTGCTGACCCAGTACGATGGGGACGGCCGGGCCATCACCACGACCAACGCTCTGGGGCGCGCCACGGTCTCCCGCTATGACACCCTCAATCGGCTCGTCAGCACGAGCGACCCGCGTGGGGCCGTCACGACGTATCAGTACGACCCCGTGGGCCGCGTCATCACCACGACGGACGCGCTGGGTCACCAGACGGTCGCCACGTACGACGCGGCCAACGAGAAGACGGCGGTGCGCCAGGCCGACGGCTCCACGCTGCGTACGGCCTACGACGCGGACGGGAACGTCATCACCACGACCGACGCGCTCAGCGGAACGACCGTCTACGGCTACGACGCCATGAACCGTGTGGTCTCCCTGACCGACCCGCTCACGCGCACCACGGTCTACACCTACGACCTCGCGGGCAACAAGGCCGCCCTGACCGACCCGATGGACCGCACGACCACGTACGGCTACGACGCGGCCAACGAGTTGACGCGCACGACGTACGGCGACGGGATGACGCCCAACGTGGCCTACACGTACACGGCGACGGGCCAGCGCGGGAGCATGAGCGACGGCACAGGCACGACCACGTACGCCTACGACGCGCTCGACCGGCCGATCACGGTGACGAACGGGGCAGGGCAGACGGTGAGCTACAGCTACGATCCCGTGGGCAACGTCGCCGCGCTGACCTACCCCGACTCCTCGGTGGTCACGCGGTCCTACGACGCGCTCGACCGCCTAAGCAGCGTCACCGACCCTCTGGGCCCGGGCACGACCTTCAGCTACGACGGAGACAGCAACCTCATCACGACGACGCTGCCCAACACGACGAGCGTGATCCAGGACTACAACGCGGCGAACGGACTCACGGGCATCACGGACATGCACGGAAGCACGACGCTCCAGGCCTATGGCTACGGGCGCGACCTGCTGGGGCAGGTGACGTCCAGCGGTGACGGGAGCGCGACGCACAGCTACGGCTACAGCCCACTCGACCAACTGACCGGCGACGGCGTTGGCTCCGTGCCCCTCACCACGACCTGGAGCGTGAACGGCGCGTCCGAGATCAGCCAGCGCGTGGACCCGAGCGGCCCGACGACGACCACGCTGACGTACGACAGGGGGCACGCGGTCACGGGAGCGACCACGCTCTCCGGCGCCGCGACGACCGGGAACGAGACCTTCAGCTACAACGGCGACGGAGACCGCACGAGTCAGACCAACGCGGTGGACGGGAGCGGGGCTAGCTACGGCTACGACGAGGCGGACCGGCTGACGAGCGCGGCGATCACGAGCACAGCGGGCGTGACCACGGCGACCATGGCGGCCTACGGCTACGACGGTGACGGTTTGCGGCAGAGCAAGGTTGTGACCACGACGGGAGGCGTGACCACGACAGGGGAGACGTGGGACACGGCGGGGAGCTTGCCAGTCCTGTTACAGGACGGTGGAGTGCGCTACGTCACGGGACCGGACGGCCTGCCGATCGAGCAGATCGGGTCGGGTGGCACGGTGCTGTATTACCTGCGCGACCAGCTCGGCTCCACACGCGCCTTGCTCGACAGTAGGGGCGCGACGGTCGCTGCGTACACCTACGATCCCTACGGCGCGGTCACGGCCTACAGTGGAACGGCTACGACGCCGTTCGGGTTCGCCGGACAGTACACGGACGGGGAGAGTGGCTTGCAGTACCTACGCGCCCGCTCCTACGACCCGGCGACGATGGCTTTCCTCTCCGTCGATCCGCTCGTGGCTCAGACGGGTCAAGCGTTCGCCTACGCCAGCAACGATCCCCTTAACACGACGGACCCCACGGGCCTCGATCCCTGCGATGGTGCGGGCTTTCTGCACGACATCCTTGGCTGCTTCTTCCATCGTGGAGTTCAGCATGGTTGCGCGGGCTTCCACGCCCTTCCGGGCAACCCCATTGAGGCGGCGGAGTGTGGGACGCTCAACGCCCTTCATCAGACGACCGTCACACTGCATACCAATCCGAATCAGTTAGGACCAGTTGGTGGCGCCTATCAAGCAGCCGTACGCGTCCAGAACGACCCTACGGTCAACGGGATTATCGACCCGTTCGCGTGCGCGCTCAATCCGACGATCCAGACGGCGGCCAACCTCGCGGTGCTCGGCCTCGACGGCCTTGACCCGACTGCTGGGCTCGAAGCATTAGCAGCCCGAGGCGCCGAGGGAGTAGCAGTACGTGACACAATCGACTTGTATCGTGCGGTGGGCGTACGTGAGTTCGATTCCGTCGCACGGAACAAGGCGTTCTTACCATCTGGCAATAGTTTAGAGGGACGGCAATTTGCATTTACCCAGGACGAGGCTCTTAGATACGCTGATAACGACCCAAACAAAGTTGCAATCCTTAAAGCAACTGTTAGGAGTGATGTACTGCCCCACCTTGATTTTTCCGAGAACATTGATCCTCATATCTTCCGAAATGGCGTGATCACTGTGCAGCCAGGAGAACAGAGTGATCTATTCCATGAGGCGTTAAAGGCTATCGAACACGTGTTCTAAACGGAGTGTGCTGATGTATATTGCAAAAGTTGTGTTTTGGGGAGCAAATGAGGGCGGCCGCCACGTTCGCCCTGTCTCAGGATTCCAGCCACAGATTGCCGTAGGAGATATACATACGTCCTGTGTTGTCGAAAATTTGGGCTCCGAAGGCACGTTCGATTTTGGCAAGGAATATAACGTTTCTTTAAGACTGCTCTTCCCTAACGAGTACGGGAATATGTTGCTGATTGGAAGCCCAGTGCATCTCTATGAAGGGAGCAAGCATATCGGTCAAGGAGAAATAGTGAGCATACAATAGCTGCTCGCTTCATCATGTCATCAGCCAACTGACGAGCGTCGCCATGTCGCTACGGAAAGCTTGCTCGTGCCCAACGAGAATCCTCATGAATACTCAGGACGTGGTTCTGAGAGAGCAGGGTGTCCTATGCGACTGCACGATTGCCGTTGGGCGCCTGCTTATCTGATGCTCGTCCTGCCCCCCTCTCTCGGTTCCTCCATAGTACTCAGCGCTGCGCGCGCAAACGCGCCAGCAGCGCCGTCATCAGCTGCACCCGTTGTGTGTCGAGCCCTCCGCCCGCCAACGCTCCTACGACCCTTCTACGACGCGCTCGACCGGCCCATCATGGTGACCAACGGAGCAGGGCAGACGGTGGGCTACGGCTACGATCCCGTGGGCAACATCGCCGCGCTGACCTACCCCGACTCCTCGGTGGTCACGCGTTCCTACGACGCGCTCGACCGCCTCTCCAGCGTCACCGACCCTCTGGGCCCGGGCACGACGTTTGGCTACGACGGGGACAGCAACCTCATCACGACGACGCTGCCGAACACGACGAGCGTGGTGCAGGCCTACAACGCGGCGGACGGACTCACGGGCATCACGGACGTGCACGGAAGCACGACGCTCCAGGCGTACAACTATGGGCGTAACCTGTTGGAGCAGGTGACGTCCAGCGGTGACGGGAGCGCGACGCACAGCTACGGCTACAGCCCACTCGACCAACTGACCGGCGACGGCGTTGGCTCCGTGCCCGTCACCACGACCCGGAGTGTGAACGGCGCGTCCGAGATCAGCCAGCGCGTGGACCCGAGCGGCCCGACGACGACCACGCTGACGTACGACGCGGGGCACGCGGTCACGGGAGCGACCACGCTCTCGGGCGCCGCGACGATCGGGAACGAGACCTTCAGCTACAACGGCGCTGGGGACCGCACGCTCCAGACCAACGCGGTGGATGGGAGCGGGGCCAGCTACGGCTACGACGGGGCGGACCGGCTGACGAGCGCGGCGATCACGAGCACGGCGGGCGTGACCACGGCCGCGTACAGCTATGACGGCGACGGCCTGCGCTAGAGCAAGGCGATCACGACGACGGGGGGCGTGACGACAACTGCGGAGACGTGGGACACGGCGGGCAGCTTGCCGGTGCTGCTCCAAGACGGAGCGACACGCTACGTCACGGGACCGGACGGCCTGCCGATCGAGCAGATCGGGTCGGGTGGCACGGTGCTGTATGACCTGCACGACCAACTCGGCTCCACACGCGCCTTGCTCGACGGGACCGGTGCGACGGTCGCTGCGTACACCTACGATCCCTACGGCGCGGTCACGGCCTACAGTGGAACGGCCACGACGCCTTTTGGCTACGCGGGGCAGTACACCGACGGCGAGACGGGCTTGCAGTATCTGCGCGCGCGCTCCTACGACCCGGCGACGGCGCAGTTCCTCAGTGTCGATCCGCTCGTGGCCCAGACCGGTCAACCCTACGCCTACGTCGGCGCCGATCCCCTGAATGCGACGGACCCCGCTGGTCTATGTGACATCGCGCTGCCGGTCGTGGGACGCGTCCACGTACCTGGAACCGCTAATAACCCCTATCTCTGTAGTGACAAAGCGGCGCAGGCGGTCCTTACTGGCCTGAGCAACGTCAACAACAGTGGCCTGAGCAACGACCTAAACACGGGCGTCAACGAGGCGGTGATTGGACTAGGCGGCGTGATCTTCGGGACGCCGACCGTCGCCGGAGGGCCGTCCAGCGCGTGTGACACCGCGTACGCCAGGGAAGCAGCCCAGGCGCAGCAAGCGCTAAATGAAGACACGGATGTCGCCAGCCTTGCGCTCTTGGGTGCGGGCGGGATTCGCAGTCTGCCTTCCCTAGCGCGCGGCGTTGCCGGGTTTGCCGGTGGACTTGTTCGAGGTTTACGCGGATCAAATGCGATCATCAATGCTGGCAAGTACGACTATCTGTTCGGTCGCGTCACTTCCAGTCCTCACAATATAGCACGGTCGATCCAGAACCTTGCGCAGATGACTCGACTGGGTGTTGATGATACGGTGGCCGGACGTACGCTGCTCCAAAGTCACCTCGAAGCCGTCGTTCGCGATCCGTCTAATATCGTCGAAACGTTCACGAACCAGTACGGGACATATCAAGTGCGAGAATCGTTGTTCGCCGGACCCTCTGGAGCCTTCGCGAAGTTTCGGTCAACCTGGGAAGTCATGGCTGATGGTAATCTCAAGCTTACGACCGTGATCCCCTTTGGAGGTAAGTGATGACCTATCGACAATTTATTATTCCGCTTGACCTCGATTTTGAGGCGGTCCTCGGCGTCACTCCTGAGGTTCGAGGTGAAGACGGCGCTCGGGGTATCGTTGTCTTTACGACCGACGGTTTTGTCATCGACTTAGCCCTCGATCCTCTCGGTCAATCGGTAGTCCTGACTGTTAGACAGAATGTATCTGAAATCGTGCAGATCACTAGAGAAGGGGCAACCAAACTTCAACTTTCGAAGGCGCCGCCGGAGATCGTGATCGAGTTCAAAACGGACGACACGACCGGGCGAATTGAGGTGAGGCTAGCGCCATCCGTTCGGGTTTCCGAGACCACACTGTTCGGATGACCTTGCCCACGCGCTAGACGCCGTTCCAGAGCCACGAGTGCCGTTCCATGGACAGTGTGCTGAGGCTGACGTACGACGCGGGGCACGCGGTCACGGGAGCGACCATGCTCTTCGGGGCCGCGACGACCGGGAACACGGCCTTCGCCTACAACGGCGACGGAGACCGCACGCTCCAGACGAACGCGGTGGATGGGAGCGGGGCCAGTTACGGCTACGACGGGGCGGACCGGCTGACGAGCGCGGCGATCACGAGCACGGCGGGCGTGACCACGGCAGCCTATGGCTACGACGGTGACGGTTTGCGGCAGAGCAAGGTTGTGACCACGACGGGAGGCGTGACGACAACTGCGGAGACCTGGGACACGGCGGGGAACCTCCCCGTGCTGCTGCAGGACGGCGGGACGCGCTACGTGACCGGCCCAGATGGTCTGCCTATCGAGCAGATCGGAGCGGACGGCACGGTGCTGTATTACCTGCACGACCAGCTCGGCTCCACGCGGGCGCTGCTCGACAGCACGGGCGCGACCATGGCCACGTACGCCTACGACCCCTATGGCGCGGTGACAGCTTATAGCGGGACGGTCACGACGCCGTTCGGGTTCGCCGGACAGTACACGGACGGGGAGAGTGGCTTGCAGTACCTACGCGCCCGCTCCTACGACCCGGCGACGATGGCTTTCCTCAGCGTCGATCCGCTCGTGGCTCAGACCGGCCAGCCCTACGCCTACACGCTGGACAATCCTCTCAACGCGACGGACCCCATGGGGTTGTGCTTGAACTTTGATCCCCTGTGTTGGGGAGGGCAGGCGGGCGCGGAGACGTGGAACATCGTCGCGAGCACGGGCAAAGCGGCGGGGGCGGCAGCGCAATGGGGCTACCGCGGTTCCCCGCTCAACGCCGCCTTCAATCCCAGCGACTATGCCTATGCCCAGCGTCAGGATCAGGCCGTGGCGGGCGTCCTCTGGGACAAGTCGGCGGAGTACGTACGCGGGTGGGGCAGCGATCCGCTGGGGCAGGTCGGCCGCGTCGTGGGCCGCCTCGACGCGGAGCGGGCCCGTGCCTTCCTCGCCCGGACCGAGGAGATCGAGGCCGCCGGGGGCCTGCCCCTCCCCGACGGCAGCCGGCGGCGCACCCCCGGCGGCGTCTTCTTTCACCTCGTGCGCACGGACCCTGCCCTAAGCCCCGAAGACAGGGCTGACTTGTCCGGCCATCGTCCCGCGCGCAGGCCCCCGCCGACGGCCGCGCCGGGCCAGCCAGCTCCGGCACCCGCGGCGCCACCGATGACCTGGACAGACGACGTGTTTGGGCGTCTCATGACCGCGCTTGGGCAAGACCCAGGGAGGACAACCACCGTGAAGATCACCGTCATCGGCCGGCCCGGTACTGTCGTCGAGCAGGGCCAGGCCGTCGCCCTCGCCCTCGCCCTCGCCCTCGCCCTCGTCCTCGTGAGCGAGAAGGCGCCCGACCTGCCCAAGGGGCTGCCGGAACCGCCCGCCGGCACCCGCTACACCGTCTTCGTCGCCCGCAAGCCCTGGGCGAAGGTGGCCGAGGCCCTCGCCGCTGACCCCGAGGACGCCGCCATCATCGAGGGTTACGCCGCCCTCGACCCGCGCGTGGAGGGCATCGCCGTCTACGCCACTAGCGCCACCACCAAGCGCCTACAGGCCGCCAAGCGCGCCAGCCAACCGGCGACGACACCGTGAGGGCCGCACGCCCGACACGCGGTGCCTGGTAACGCACGAGCCCGATGGTTACGAGTCGCGGGCGCAAAGATCATGCGCGCGAATTGGGGTTGTGCCGTGCCCTAGTGATGCCCCTCTTGCCCCAGGACCCCTCGCCGTCGGCGGCGAGACTGCATACGTATGCGGCCGGGCGGCGCGTCTGTCGCCGGCCGCACCGACGAGAATACGGGGGTGGGCCGAGCGTCGGGGTGCCTCGCCGTGGCCCGCCGTGCGCGCATCGCTCGGACGGTGTGTCTGCCGGAGCTTCCGCAGGCTGGCGTAAGATCACAGTGTGGGGCGCCGCGTCGGCGCCGGGTGTGCCCGGCGCCACACACCGTCTGAGCGCCCGGCGGCCCGGGCGGCGTGCCGGGCCTTGTCGTAGTTGGGCAAGGCCCACGCACCACGCCGCCCTGCCACCGGACCGACGGCCGATGGCTATCGGAGGCGACGAGCGCGTCACGAGCGCGAGAGTTCGCGGATGGCGTTCGCCAGCGAGCCTGGATGCTCGGAGGTGGTCATGTGGCCGCCGGGGAACAGGCGCACGTCCAGGCCATGCGCGCCGAGGCGCTCGCGGGCTACGGCGACCTGGCGCGGCTCGAACGGGTCCTCCGCGCTGCCCGCGACATGGAAGCGCACGGTGTGCCGCAGAGCGAGGTACAGGCGCGCGAAGTCCCAGCGCTCGCCGTTCGCGCGGTGCTCGTCGACGAACCCGGCGGCGCGATGCATGAACAACGCCCCGCCGCGCCGGGCGATCGCGCTGTACTCCTCGCGCAGTTCGGCGGCGGACACGCCGTACGCCTTCGAGTAGAGGGACGCCGCCCGCAGCACGCGGGCGAAGACGGCCGGCGAGCGCTGGGCGACCCACATGCCGGCCCGCCCCACGCGGGTCTTCAGGAGCGGGGTTGTCTGCCACGGGTGCGAGTGGGCGTCGGCGAACAGGCCGCCGTTGACGATGAACACGGACTCGATCCGCGTGCCGATCCTTTCCCCCCGCGCCGACCGCTCCTGCTGCCGGGCGAGCAACTCCAGCAGGACGAGGGAGGAGTAGTCGAATGTGACGACGAAGGTGGCGCGCACCCCGTGCGCCGCCCAGTGCGCCTCGACCAAGTCGGCGCGCTCCACGGTCGCATACCGATAGCCCGCGGGCTTGTCCGAGTCCCCTTGACCGACATACTCGACGAACAGCCGCGGCGTTGCATCCGGGCCGAGGAACTCGTCGACCTGGGCGTAGCCGTAGGACCCGTCGGGGAAACCGGGGAGCAACGTGGTCCAGCGCGCATCGAGCGCCGTGGCCGGGTCGCGCACCACGCGTTCGAACACCTGGATCTGCCCGCGTGACCGGTCCGTGGCGTGCCCGTCCGGCATCAGCCGGCGTGTCGGGTCATACGCCCGCCGCTCCCCACTGGCAAACCAGTCGTCGGCCGAGATCCATGTCGTCGCGCGGGCGGGCGTGGCTGCCATGTCACCCTCCTCTTGCGCCAAAGTGGCGCCTGTCATCGAACCCCGGATCATCGTTGTCGAGGCATCCCTGCTCCCCTCGATGGTGCGAGCGGCCATCACGCCACGCTCCCGTCGGCGCGTAGCGGCGCGGGCGCGACGACGGTCTCGACCCGCCCGGTCGCGACGTCGTAGACGAGGCCGGAGGCCACGATATCGCCCGGCAGGTTCGGGTTCGCCCTCAAGGCCGCCACGTCAACCCGGACCGACGCATGCGGGTCGGTGACCGCCTTCGCGGCGAGCTGGTCCGGTGCGATGCCGAAGTAGTCGGCCAGCCGGTCGGGGAACCCGACCAGACGCGTGATGCCACAGTCCGTGTGATGCAGCACCACGAGGTTCAATCCGCGCACCGGGCCCGCTCCTTCGACCTGCGGGATCAAGCTGAGCAGCGCCAGATCCTGCAGCGCCGCCGGCGTGATGCGGCCGCCGATGTTGCGGAGCACGAGGGCCTCCCCAGGTTCGAGTCTCAGCAGGTGGGCAGGGTCGACGCGCGCATCGGCACAGCCGATGATCAGCGTCCTCAGCGTCGGCATGAGGGATAAACCCGCGACGAACCGCCGCGCGGTGAAGTCGTCGTTGCGCTCTATCAGGGTGTCGATGGTAGTCATGGCGCTCCTCCTCCGGTCGTCTTAGTGGACAGTGTTCACGTCCACCCCCACCATACAGGATTTTGTGAACGCTGTCCACTAATGTGGGCCGCGCGCGGGCACGGCGCCGGGCGCCCTGGTCGCCTCCGGGCACTGGGCGCCGCCCGGCCTTTGGTGTACACTGCACACTAATGAGCGATGAGTCGATGCCGCCCCCGCCCACGCGCGCACCGAAACGACGCCGGGCGCCGGGTCAGGTCCGGCGCGGCCTGATCGACGCGGGCAGTGCGCTAGCGCGCGCGCGGGCGGACCCGACGCGGTCGTGCTGCGGGAAGCTGCCCGCCAGGTGGGTGTCGTCCCGAACGCCGCGTATCGCCACTTCGAGGACCGCGATGCCCTGCTCAATGCGGTGTGCGCCGAGGCGATGCGTCAGATGGCGCAACGGATGGAGGCTGAGGTCTCTCGTGTCTCTCTCCGTCGCGGGACAAAACAGGGGGCCGTGGCGCGGCTGACGGCCGTCGGCGTCGCCTACCTTGACTTCGCCATCATGGAGCCTGGTTTATTCGAGACCGCCTTCGCCGTCCCCAGGCACCTGAATTATGCGGCGGACGATGCGGCCGCGGGATCGGGGGGGGCGGACGCCTCTGCGTATCCTGGGAGATGCGCTGGACGAGCTGGCCGACGTGGGGGGGTTCCCGCGCGAGCGGCGGCCTGACGCCGAGTACGCCGTCTGGTCCAGTGTGCATGGCTTGGCTGTGTTGATCAGTCAGGGCCCCCTGCGTCAGTTGCCGCCACACACCGCGATGCGCCTCACCGACCTGCTCCTCGCCTTCATCGTCCGCGGCCTCTAAGCGTGGGCGCCCCCTACCTCATCCGGGACGTATGGGGAGACCAGGACAAAAAGAGACACGGTCGCTCGGCGAGGTGCTATCGGCGCCTCCCTCCCACATCGCATGGCTAATCGGCTGCCGAGGATCGTTACAGATGGAACCGGCGCAGGCCAGCGACACCGAAGCTTTCTTAAACACCTGCATGGTTATACGCTTTCCTGCACAGTGATGCAGATGCCGGCACGGTCCCAATCCGCCACGATGATTATCCCGGGCCACCCGTAGAAGCTGTGTTGACCGTCCGTATCGCCGCGACTCGCGTCGTTATCCTACGGGGCGGTGTTCGCCGCGGGCGCACGGATCTCGGGTGCTGTATTACCTCATTGTGGCGTGTTTGCAGTAGCGCGATAAGGGGCGCTCACGTCTGCGATGTGGGCACGACCGCAGCACGAGTTGGGCGAGAATGCTCCAGCCAATGAGCTGACATCCAATAAGCTATGGTTTAGCGTGCAGGGTATGCACCCCCCAACAAGTAATCAACACAGGCGATCAGCTAGAGTTTGGCGGACTCAGGCAGCGAAGCAGAGCACATCGCAGACGTGGGCGACGAAATCCGGCGAGATTTGTGACGGATGGGTGGCAAAGGGGGACGTGTGAAAAGCCCACTGCCCCCACAACGAGCGGCGGACGAGGGCGAGCGCGTCGCTGAAGGTGGGCGTCTTTTTGTCGTACCAGGCCGCGCCCTTGGGAGATGCCCTTCACCCCAGAGGTCGTGCGCCCCGAGGGTGACGAACGAGAAGAGGCCGAGGAGAACCGGGGTGGTGCGGCGGAGAGTCTTCTCGGACCAGCCGCGGCCCGTCTCTACGCCCAGGTGCGCACGGACGTCATGGAAGGTGGACTCCATTTGCCACCGCAGGGCGAACCAGGAGACGATCTGGACGGGGTCGGCGGCGAGGTCGGTGCAGAGCAGGGCCTGGGGCGGGAAGCCGCCGGCAGGATCGCGCAGCAAGACCCAGCGCAGCGGGACGGGCGGCTGACCGGTGTGGGACCACAGGGCGGTCTCTGAGACGACCTCCAGGGTGCGGTTGGTTTCGCCGTACCAGAAGGGCACGGTGAGGGCTGTCCAGATGGTTGTGGGGTCGGCCAGACGCGCGGCGAGGGAGGGCAGGCGCGTGCCCACAAGACGGGGACGACCTTTTTGTCCGGGCGTGCGGGGTGGGGCAGGGGCGAAGAGACGGGCATCTAGGCGGAGACGGGTCACGAGGGTGGCCACGGGGCGCGGGGCGTCAAGGAACTCCAGGACGGCGTAGGCGCCCTCGCCCACGAGCACGAGCGCGCGCGTGGGCTGCCAGCGGTGGACGAGGCGCACCATCCCCCGCGCCCACTCCGTGAGCGTCTTGTGGCGTCGTCCGTGCTCTGCGTCGTAGCGCACGGAGGGCGCAAGGACGCTGAGGACGGGCAGCGCCCACGTCCGTCCAGCCCAGGGGATGGGCACGAGCAGCATCAGGCTGATCCAATGCAGCGCCCGCACTTTGACGAGATGGCTGTGGCTCGAGCGCACGGGGTCGCGATAGATGCCGGCGGCGGTGATCGTCTTGCCGCGGCGGCGTTCGAGTGTCTCGTCGATGCCCAAGATGAGCGGGCCGTCGGGGGCAAAGGCGACCAGGAGCAGGCCGAGCAAGAGACGACGGGCCTCCTGGCTCGACCACGTGGCGCGATTGGGGACGCGGTGATATGTGGATAAGGCGGTGTCCTGACTGTGTCCGGTCACGCGCAAGAGGGAACTCACCATGCGGCGACCTGGAGCGAGAATGGCTCCCGCGACCAAGAGCGGGACACGCCGCCACGTCCGGCGATCAAAGAGTGGCGCGAAGGGGGCCAAACGGCTCATAATGGGGGGGGCGGGAGCATCATCAGAGCCTCTTTCTCAGAAGTGGTCCCTCTGAGTATCCCGCCTTTTGCCTCCTACTTTGGCCAAACTCTAGATAAGGTAGAGTGGTAGATAGTGAGGATTCTTTCTAGAAAAGTGAGCCACGATGAGCCTCAACGTCAAAGACCCGGAAGCGCACCGGCTGGCACAAGCGATCTCCCGCGCCACGGGCGAGGCATGCGCTACACTTGACGTACATAGTCCGCGCGACAAGCTTGGATGAGACTGCTGCTCCGGCCTCGCGGAGCGATGATGGCGTGGATGGGCGAAGGAGAGGTTGATGAGTTATGCGTTTCACGTTCCGGACGAGGCCTATCGCATTTTGCGTCTTGTGGCCGAACGGCAAGGACTCACCCCCGAGGACCTCTTTGAAGAGTGGGTGCGGGCTCAGAGCGAGAGTATAGATACATCTTCCGTCATCAGCAGAGGACCATCGCGGCTCACGCGCTTCATCGGAGCCTTCGAGGCCGAGGAGCCCGACCTCATCCTGTGCCACGATCACTACCTCGCCGAGGCAGCGGCGGATGCCCACGACACTGGTCGCTAACCTCTTTGTCGACACATCGGGGTGGGCGGATCCTCTTCTCCGTAACACGCCCGATCATCAGCGCATGGCGGCTCTCTATACAGCTGTACTTACAAGTGGACGCCCGCTCGTCACGACGAATTACGTTCTATCCGAGTTAGCAGCGCTGTTGACCACACGGGCGCGTGCTCCACGCTCTGACATTCTGGCGTACGTGAAGGATATTCGCACGGATCCACACGTGCATGTCGTGCATGTGGATCGCGGTCTCGACGAGGAGGCTTGGGATCTTCTTGACCGAATGCTCGACAAAGACTGGTCCCTCGTCGATGCAGCTAGCTTTACGATCATGCGTCGCTTAGGGATTACGGAGGCCTTGACCACGGATCACCATTTCTCTCAGGCCGGGTTTATCCGCCTTACGTGATGCGCTCCCGCCAGACAAAAGATGGTAATGGTAGGCGGAGGAGAACGTTTCTCCTCCGCCCCCTGCCTGATTAGACCTTCTCGATAATGGCGCCGAGGGCGGCGAGGCGGTCGACGAAGCTCTCGTAGCCGCGCTCGACAAACTCGATGTCGTGGATCTCGCTGCGTCCGGTCGCCGCGAGGGCGGCGATGGTGAGCGCGGCGCCCGCCCGCAGGTCGGGCGAGTAGACCGTGCGTCCATGCAGCGGCGTAGACCCGGTGACCACGCAGCGGTGCGGGTCGCAGAGCACGATGTTGGCCCCCATGCCTACGAGCTTGTCGGTGAAGAACATACGTGCATCGTACATCCAGTCGTGGATGAGCGTGGTGCCGCGCGCCTGCGTGGCCAGCACGATCATGACCGAAGCCAGGTCGGTGGGAAAGCCCGGCCAGGGGTCCGTGTCGATCTTGCGCGTGGCCACGAGGTCGCCCGCGCGGACGCGCATCGAATTCTCGGTCTCCTCGATCTGCACGCCCATGCGCCGCAGCATCAAGGTGGTCATCTCCATGGTGCTGGGCAGCACGTTGCGGATGGTGATGTCGCCGCCGGTCACGGCGGCGGCCACGGCGAAGGTGCCGACGTCGAGGTGATCGGAGACGATCTCGTGCTCCGCGCCGTGCAGCCGGTCCACGCCCTCCACGTGGATGATGTTGGAACCGATGCCCTCGACGTGTGCGCCCATCTTGACCAGAAAGTTGCACAGGTCGGCCACGTGCGGCTCACAGGCCGCGTGCTTGATGGTGGTCTCGCCGCGCGCCAGCGACGCGGCCATGACGGTGTTCTCCGTCGCCGTGACGGAGGCCTCGTCGAGGAAGATCGAGGCTCCGTGCAGGCGGTCGCCCTCCACGATGTAGTCGTCCTTGACCTCGCGGACGCGTCCCCCGAGCGCCTCAAGGGCGTCGAGGTGCGTGCCGATATCGCGCCGCCCGATCACGCAGCCACCAGGGTGCGCCGTGCGCACGCGGCCCTGACGCGCCAGCAGCGGCCCCATCAAGACGACGGAGGCGCGCATGCGCGCGACCATCTCGGAGGCCAGTTCCCAGTCGTGAACGTCGCGGCAGCAGATGCGCAGCGTTTTGTCGCCCAGACCTTCGACCTCGGCGCCCAGGCGCCGCAGAAGGTTGCCCATCACGATCACGTCGGTGATCTGCGGCACGTTCGTCAACACGCACGGCTCGTCGGTGAGCAGCGTTGCCGCCATGATCGGCAGCACCGCGTTCTTGCTGGCCGCGGCCTGCACCGTCCCTTTGAGCGGCACACCGCCATCGACTATATAGCGAGACATGATACCCCTGCTTCTCGATTGAGCCCCTCAAGGCTGGGTGATGTATCCCGACGGCTCGTCGGTTTTCGTCTAGCGGCGCGCCGCGTACGCGGCGCGTCCTGGCGCCCCCGAAGAGGCAACATCAATCTCGTTCATGGAGACGTGAGTGGTTCCGCCGTCCCTCGCGTGCAGTATACAGCCCCTATGCGCTGGTATACTCGAATTGTATGCCCCCGTTCGCGGCTTCTCTTGAGACGGCCGCACCGGCTCCGGCCTCGTGCCCGTCGCGCGCGTCCGTCCGTGGATAGAGGATCGTTTACTCGTGTCGATCGGCTTTGTCGGAACCGACCATCACCGCGCCCCCCTCGCGCTTCGTGGACGGCTCTCCGTCGACGGAGAGCGTCTCGATCACCTCCTTGACTGTCTCAAGAACGATCCTTCGATCGACGAGGCCGCCGTCCTCTCTACCTGCAACCGTATCGAGGTCTATGTCTCCGCGCCAGACGTGCGCGCCGCCTTGCGCAGCGCCACGGACCATCTGCTGGCCGCGACCGCTGTGCCCACCGCCGAGGCGGCTGGTGCGCTCGATCAGTACGTGGACGACGAGGCTATCCGCCATCTCTTCGCCGTAACCGCCGGCCTGCGCGCCCTGGTGCTGGGTGAGACGCAGATCCAGACGCAGGCCCGCGAGGCCTTCGAGTACGCGCAGGCCCACGGCGCGGCCGGACCTGAGCTAGGGGCCTTGTCCCGCTTCGCCACGCAGTGCGGCAAGGCCGTCCGCGCATCCACGAACCTTGGCGCGGCCAATACGTCCGTGAGCGGCGTCGTGGTCGATCTCGCGCGGGAGCGATTGGGCGACCTGCGCACGCGCGGCGCGCTCTTGATCGGCGCCGGGCGCATCAATGAGGTCAGCGCCGGCCTCCTTCGTGAGCGCGGCATCGGCGACCTCGTGGTAGTCAGCAGAACGCGCCAGGCCGCGGCCGGTCTCGCTGCCGCTTTCGGCGGACGCGACGCCTCGATCGACGATCTGCCGGCGCTGCTCCAGGAAGCCGATCTCGTGATTACGGCTACGCGCGCGCCGCTGCCTCCCGTGACGCCGGCCATGATCTTGCCACGTGACCCCGCGCGTCCGCTGCTGCTCTACGATATTGCCGTGCCCCGCGATGTCGATCCCGCTGTCGGCGCTCTACCGGGCGTCGAACTCACCGACCTCGATACGTTGCGCATGGCAATGCCTTTGCTGGACGACTCAACCGATGGCGTGGACGAGGCCTGGCGCGTCATCGACGGCTTTGTCGAGCGTTGCCAGACGGAGGCGCGCACGCGCCGCGCCGCGCCCATGATCGCGCGTCTGCGCGCGCACGTCGATCAGCAGAAAGAAGCCGAACTGGCCCGCACGTTGGTCGGCCTGGACCATCTGCCGGTCGAGGACCGTGCCGCCGTCGAGTTGCTGGCGCACCGCTTGGTCAACCGCATGTTCCACCACTTTGCCACGCGGCTGAAAGCGGCGGCGGCTCTGCCCGAGGGCGACGAGCGCCTCGACGCGCTGGAGTTCCTTTTCGACGAGGCCAGCTTCGCGACGCTGCCGCGCTCGGCCGAGGGCGTCGCGGCGTCGTCACGCCCCTAACGCGGTAGGCGGAGGCATGGCTACGAGCTCGTGGCCACGGTGTGGGCTTTGAGGTCGAGCACGAAGGCGTCGAACTGTTCTGCTGGGGCGCTCCACGACTCCTGCGGGCGCGGCACGGTGAAGTATCGCCCTGTTAAGGTCGTCGCCGAGATGTCCAGGCGCATGAAGCCGTGGCGGTTGTCTTTGGCCGTCTCCAGCGTCAGATCGGGTTGGTTCGCCACCGGTGCGGGCGTGGGTACGGGATTGCCGTTGTCGTCGGTCACGGCGTAGAGGTTCCAGTAGCCGCCCGATCCAGCCACGATGTAGGGGATCTCGCGGCCCCCGAAGCGCCGCGTGTAGCGCTGGTAGTTATGGACGTGCGCGGCAAACACGATGTCTGGGATGCGTCCCGTCGCCGCGACAGCGTCGTTCAAGACGCCTTCCATATAGCTGGAGCCGCCATGATGTTTGTCCTGTGAGTAGATGGGGTGGTGCATCGTCACGATCAAGGCGCGATCCGCCGGCGCGGAAAGCAATTCGCCGTGGAACCAGGCGATCTGAGCGGCGTCGAGACGCCCCCCCTCCGGCACGTTGGTGTAGAGGCCGACGAAGGTGGCGAAAGGCGTCTCTAACGTAAAGTACGGGTTGGGCTGCGTCATGGACAGACGTGCCGCGTCTCCGGCCTCGCTGGTCAGATGAGGCGAGGGTGAGCAGAAGTTCTCCGTGTAAGCGGCGAGCGAGGGGACGGCCGGTTGCGCGTGCGGCACGAGGTCGCCGTCGTGGTTGCCTGGAATGCCGATGATGGGCGCGGGGTAAGCGGCGTACGGCTCGTAAAACTGGCTGTAGTATTGGCTGGATTCGCCGTAATAGTAGACGATGTCGCCGAGGTGGTAGAAAAAGGCTGGCTTCGCGTCAGCCGCCGCCGTTGCGAGATCGGTCTCCATATGGTTGGCCACGATCTGCTGTGGTTGAGGTAATTTGACGCCGCCGGTATCGCCGATGATGTGTAGGGCTATGTGGCCGGATCCGGTGATCGCCGCGATCGTGTCGGCGGGAAGAACCGTGTCGAGTGCGAGGTGATAGGGGGCTGGCCCCGTCGGCTTCGGCAACGGTTGAAAGGCCTGCGCCTGTTGGAGACCGGCGAACGCACGTACCGGTGTGCTTTGCGGGTTTGTCGTCATGAAGATGCTCCCTTTGAGATAGGCGACTTGTTGAACCAACACGCCTGCCTCCATCGTAGGCGCCTCGTGCGTGGCCTGTCAACGTGCGGGGGCGATCGCGGCGGTTCGTCTCTCGTCGGGCGCCGCGGGTGTTGGACGCTCCCTCGGCGCGCGACTGTAAGCGCCTGTATAATCCCATCTGAACGTTTCCACGGATGGGAGCACGGAGCGCGGCGTAGACAGGGAGGTGGGAATGAGATTAGTACTGCTCGGACCGCAAGGCGTTGGTAAAGGCACCCAGGCGCAGAGGCTCTGTGCCGCGACCGGCGCCCCCCATATCTCGACGGGCGACCTCGTGCGCGCCGAGATTACAAACGGTACGCCGCTCGGTGCGACGATCCGTGCCTACAACGATCGCGGCGCCCTCGTGCCCGACGACATCATCGTCGCCATGGCCATGCCGCACCTGGACGACCCTAAAGGCTGGATACTCGACGGCTTTCCGCGCACGATCCCGCAGGCCGAGGCGCTCGACAAAGCTCTAGGGGCCGCCGGGACCGCCGTCGACGCCGCCATCGTCTTCGAGGCGCCGGACGACGCTTTGATCGAGCGCTTGTCCGGGCGGCGTCAGAGCAAGGCCACGGGCAAGACCTACCACGTCGCGTTTGACCCGCCGCCGTCCGACGACCCAGGCCCTTTCATCCAGCGCGACGACGACCAGCCCGACAAAATCCGGCAGCGCCTGGACCTCTATCACCTTGAAACCGAACCTCTGAAAACGTACTACGGGGAACGCGGGCTCCTGCTCACGATCGCGGCGCTCGACACGATCGACGCGGTCGCCAAGAAGGTCGTCGCCACGCTCCAGACACGTTTCCCCACTGCACCATTGGCGCCGCCTCCCGCGACACCGTAACGTGGGGCTGTCGGCATAAAATCGTGCTAGATTGACAGCAACACGCAAGTTTTGCTAGAGTACCACACAAGTGCGGGCACTGCTGTGACCTGGAAAGGACGGCGATGGTCGTCTCAGCGCCCCGTGGGCCATACGGAGGGTGATGGCGCTGGCAGCGGGCTGTTACCATAAAAATTGTGGAAATACGTGCTTTCTCGAGCACGACGAGCTTTAGACGACTCAAAGAGGAGCGAGCTATGCTGAGCACGATGCAAGACGGCCCTTTGCTCATCTCCAAGATCTACGAACGGGGAAGGGACTACTACGGCGACCGCGAGGTCGTCACCTGGCAAGGCGATTCGGCCAAGCGGGCGACCTTTAGAGAGGTCGCGGCGCGGGTGGAGAAATTGGCTGCCGCGCTGCATCGGCTGGGCATCCAGGAGGGCGACCGCGTTGGAAGCTTCTCGCTCAACAATCAGGAGCATATGGAGATCTATCTGGCCGTTCCCTCCATGGGGGCCGTGCTGCATACGATCAACATCCGCCTGTTTCCTGAGCAACTGGTTTATATCGTCAACCATGCCGCTGACCGCGTCTTGATCGTCGATGGCATGGTCGCGCCTTTCCTGGCCGCGGTCCGCGACCAGTTGACCACGGTCGAGCACATTATCGTCACCTCGAGCGGCGATGGCTCTGCGCTTGGCGAGGTCTTGTCTTACGAAGACCTCCTGGCGGCGGAAGAGACCGGTTACGTCTGGCCCGACCTCGACGAAAAGGCCGCCGCGTCGATCTGCTACACTTCGGGCACCACGGGCAATCCCAAGGGCATCGTCTACAGCCATCGCTCGGTCTACCTCCACTCGATGTGCTGCTGGGGCGAGTTCTCGTTAAAGGAAGGCGACCGCCTCCTCACCATCGTGCCGATGTTCCACGTCAACGCCTGGGGCCTGCCCTACGCGGGCTGGATGATCGGCTGCGATCTATTGATGACGAGCAGGTTCGTGCAACCGGAACCGCTCACGCGCTTCATCGCCGAAGAGTGGCCCAACTTCTCCGGCGCCGTGCCTACGGTCTGGAACGAGGTGCTGCTTTACGCCGAGACGCACCCGATCGACGTGTCGTCGCTCGACCTCGTTATTTGCGGGGGCGCGCCAGTCCCACGCGCGCTGATGGAGCGCTTCCAGGAGCGGCACGGGCTGCGCATCATTCAGGCGTGGGGCATGACCGAGACCTCGCCGATCGCCGCGGTGGCCTTTCCGCCTAAGGGGACGCCGCCGGAAGAAGAATGGCGCTGGCGCTCTAAGACGGGGCGTGTCGTTCCTGGCGTCGAACTGCGCATCACCGCTCCCGATGGCTCTGTCTTGCCGCGCGATGGCGTCGCCGTCGGCGAGATCGAGGTGCGTGGACCCTGGATCACCGGCTCGTACTACGGCGTCGAGGACCCTGCCAAGTTCAACGATGGCTGGCTGCGCACCGGCGATGTCGGCAACTTCGATGAGAAGGGCTTCATCCAGATCACCGACCGCTCCAAGGACGTCATCAAATCAGGTGGCGAGTGGATCTCTTCCGTGGAAATTGAAAACATCTTGATGGGTCACCCGGACATTATCGAGGCGTCTGTCGTCGGCGTGCCCGATCCCAAGTGGGACGAGCGTCCGCTGGCGTCCGTCGTGGTGCGCGAAGGCGTCATCCTGGAAGCCGGCGATCTTCAGATATATCTCACGGGTAAAATTGCCTAGTGGTGGATGCCGGAACGCTGGGCTTTCGTGGAGCAGATTCCCAAGACGAGCGTCGGTAAGTTCGATAAGAAGGTGTTGCGCTCACTGTATGCCGAAGGCAAACTAGACACCGTTGAGTTGCAAGCGTCAGAGCGTCGCTGAAATCGCGCGCGGAGCACGAAGGGGGAGTTATGATCGAGAAACTGGACGAAGTAGACGCTAGAAAGGTCAAGCCGAGCAACGGCTCGAAAACAGCGCCCGCGCACACACAGGCAGCAGCGGCGCACGTCGACGAGGCCAAGGCCGCGGCGACCGAGGCGGGCAGCGCGGTCGCGCAGGCCGGGTCGTCGGTCCTTGAGGCTGTGAGCGCCGCCGCCGCCGCCGCGCGTGAGGTCGTCACGGGCGGCGCGGAGGCGGTTGGCGAGACGGTCGTGGCCGCCGAGCACGCCGTGGTCGAGCAAGCGAAAGAAGTCGGCGCGACGGTTGAGGGCGCACTCACCCCGAAGCAGACAATGGCTGACACCAGCAGTCGGGCGACGGGAACCCCTAAAAGCGCCGGCGCCAAGAAATCTAAGGCCAAGACGGCGGAGAACGATGAGGCGTCGACCTCCGTCGATGCCGTTGCCCCCACGGTGCTCGAAGCCGAGGCCGCGCGTCTCGTCGCCGCCGCGCGTATGGAAGCCGAGGCCGCGAAGCGTGAGCTGGCGGAAGCGCGTACGGAAGCGGAGGCGCTGCGTGCGTCGGCCGCCGCCCTGCGCAACCCGAAAGCGGCGCCTGACGGCAACGCCGCGCCGACCATGCCGGACCTGGCCACGAACATGGCCTCCAAGACATCGCTCGGCGCCTTCGCCGCCGGTGGAGTCGATCCCTTTATCGGCTTCGACCGCCGGCAAATCATCTCCTCGACCACACGGGCCGTCAGCCGCCTGACACGCCGCCCGCGCGCGGTAGCCTCGACCGCGGCCAAGGCGGGCGGCGAACTGGCCAAGGTCGTCACCGGGCGCTCGGAGGTGGCGCCGGAGCGCGGCGACCGTCGCTGGACCGATCAGACCTGGCAGGAGAACCCAGGGTATAAGCGTTTGATGCAGGCGTATCTCGTCTGGCGCAAAGCCGTTTTCGACCTCGTCGACGCCTCTGACCTCGACAAGGAGAACCACGACCGCGCCAACTTCGCGGCCACGCTCCTCGTCGAGGCGGTGGCGCCGACGAATACGCTGATCGGCAACCCCATGGCGCTCAAGCGCGCCTACGAGACTGGTGGTACGTCGTTGCTCAAAGGCATGCGCCACATGATCGACGACCTGCTGCACAATGGCGGCCTGCCGTCGCAGGTCGATGGACGCCCCTTCACCGTTGGCGGCAACATCGCCAACTCGCCCGGTGCAGTCGTGTACCGCGATGAGGTCTGCGAAGTCATTCAGTACAAGCCTACCACCGAGACGGTGCTCGACACTCCCGTGCTGGTCATCCCACCGCAGATCAACAAGTTCTACATGCTGGACCTAGCGCCGGGGCGCTCGTGCGCCGAGTACATGGTCTCTAAGGGCGTGCCCTTCTTCGCCATCTCGTGGCGCAACCCTACCAAGGAGCAGCGCGACTGGGACTTGGATACCTACGTCGCCACGATCAAGTCGGCCCTTACCGCCGTGCTAGAGATCACGGGCGTGCCTAAAGCGCATATCATGGGCGCCTGCGCGGGCGGTATGACCATGTCCGCCTTCGCCGGCCACATGCAGGCGACGGGCGACGATCGCATCGCCACCATGACCTTCCTCGTCACCGTGCTCGACACCGAATCGCCCACCACTCTGACGCTCTTCGCCTCCGACCGCACCGTGGCCGCCGCCGTCCGTTCGACGCAGTCCAAGGGCGTGATGGACGGACGCGATATGGCGCGCGTCTTCGCTTGGCTGCGCCCGAACGATCTGGTCTGGACGTTCTGGATCAACAACTACCTGCTAGGCAACGATCCGCCCGCGTTCGACATCCTGTTCTGGAACAGCGACACCACGCGCTTGCCGGCCGGCCTCCACGTCGACCTGTTGCGTATGTCGCGCACCAACCCTTTGATGAAGGACGGCGCCCTGACCGTGCTCGGTACGCCGATCAACCTCAAAAACATCGAGTACGACACGTTCGTGATCGCGGGGGCCACGGACCACATCACGCCGTGGCAAGCCTGCTACCGCACCACGCAGATCCTCGGCGGCAAGACGACGTTCTTGCTGACGGGAACAGGTCACGTGCAGAGCGTCGTCTCGCCTCCGGGTAACCCTAAAGCCAAGTATTACGTCGCCGAGGACTCCCCGCCGACGGCAGACGAGTGGATGCTGGGGGCCACGGAGGTGCGCGGTTCCTGGTGGGACCGCTGGATCACGTTCGCCGAAGAACACTCGGGCGGTGAGCGCAAGCCCATGCCGGTGGAGTTGGGCAGCGCCCGCTACCCGGCTGGTGATCCCGCACCAGGCCGCTACGTCAAGCAGAAGTAGCATCGCGCCGGACGGCGCCGTAAACGGTCGAGGCAGGGCCAGGATTTCACATCCTGGCCCTGCCATACGCGACCACCCGGTGAGTGATTCCAGCCTGGGCGTCGAACAGCACGATGCGGCTGCCCGCGTTCTGGTGGACGATAACGGCCTCCACGGCATTGATTGAGGACGTACGTTGCCGCCAAAAACGGCAGTTTAGTACGACCACGTGCCTTTGGCGCACAGTCTCCTCGTCATGAGGCGGAAGATCGACACGACCTCGATCAGTCGGACGCGCGGGCATTAGAAAGTGCGGCCTAGGTTCTGGTCCCAGGGCTGGGGCGCTGCTACCCTCACCACGATGTCTTCGCGGTCGCGCACGTAGAGGTAGAGTTGGGCGAAGAACTCCTCCTCCGGCAGCGGATAGGTCGGGTTGATGCAGAGGAAGCGGTGTGGCCAGGGCACCGTCGCCCCCTCCTCCGTCAACACCTCGATGCGTCGCCCGACCCGTAGGCGGTAGGTCACGCCGGCAAAACGCCGGGAGCGGACGTCTAAACACCCTTGACTCTGCAGATCTGACCATAGCGCGGGGCCGAGCGTGGTCTGAGCGACCTCGCGCGCCCGTACGCGCGCTTCGCTATAGTCCGCGCGCGAAAAGCCAGGGCCTGCGCTGCGGCGCGGCAGGTGATCCCAATGCCGCAGCCAGGGGCGTTCCAACTCCTCGCCGACCGGCTCCTGAGGACCTTGACGACGCCTCAGGAACCGGCGCCAGAAGGCGGCGATCGCTAGCCTCCCGCGATCGGAGCGACGATCTGATACTCCTCGGCGCGGGGGTCAAAAGGAGCACGGTCGAGCACGTGAACGCCGTCGACCTTCTTAGAGATGAGACAACCGTTCTCGCGCGCCTCGCGCAAAATGCGCTCGGCCTCGACGATCTGCTGCTGCGCCTCCGCCGTGTCCGTCGTCACGTTGTCCCATTCCACGACCTGGTGTCCACGCCTGTTCGCTACGATGATGCGTCCCATCAGTTTCCTCCTGGACTGCCTTGCTCGCCTTCGTCCCAACGCCCTAACCGAGGCGTCCGTAGACGGAGCATATATGCTCACCTCCAGGGTACTCCCCTAGCCTCGAAAGTCAAGTGGTCATCCTACACGGTGTAGCGGGCTACGATATCGAGCATATCGATGTCGGCGTTGAGCTGACGCGCCGTCCCTTCGAGCAGACTCAGCGCGCGTCCAACCAAGATAAGATGAACGGGAATAGAGCCGATGGCGAGGCTCAGTTGGCGTCCAAGTTCCGATCCCGCCAGGTTCTGCCGATCGCCGCCCAGCACGACCCCGACAAGCTGCAGGACAGCCGAAAGGTCTAAATCCTCGGGCAGCGGCATGCCCGCGTCGCGCAACGCCTTCTTCAGATTGTCGAAGTCCCCTTCACGCAGCGCGTTCACCATGTCGCCCAGCGCCTTCACCAGATCGGGCGCCAGATCGACGCTCAAGCCGAAATCGAGCAGCACCAGCTTTGGTCCACCGATGCCAGCTTGCACGCGCAGGTTGCCGGGATGCGGATCGGCGTGCAGCACGCCGTGGCGGAAGATTTGCTCCGCGTAAACATCGACCAACAGCGTCGCCACCGCCGCCGTGTCCAGCCCCGCCGCCGTCATCGCCGCGATGTCGTTGATCCTTATGCCCTCGACGAAGTTCATCACCAGCACGCGCGCGGTGCTGTACTCCTGCACGGGATGCGGAATGACCACGTCGGTGCGTGCGTGCAGCGCGGACGCAACGTGCTCGATCGAGGCCAGTTCACGCGTGAAATCGAGTTCGAGCGGCATCGTCTCGCGCAGGTAGTCCGTGATGGGACTAAGGCGTACGTCCGGCTCGATGCGTGAGATCGTCGAGACGATCGCTTCGAGCGCCGTCAGATCGGTCTCCACCAGCTCGGCCACGTCAGGATACTGCACCTTCACCGCCACGATGCGTCCACCTGGCAAGACGGCGCGGTGGACCTGCGCGATCGAGGCCGAGGCCACGGGATTGTGGTCGATCTCGGTGAAGATCTCCTCGGGATGCACGCCCAGCTCGTTTGTGATAGCGACCTCGATATCGCGCCACGCGCGTGGCGGCAGATCGTCTTGCAGCGTCGAGAGCGCCGCGATGTAGGGAGCGGGCAAGAGGTCGCCGCGCGTCGAGCCGAACTGTCCCGCTTTGATGAGCACCCCACCCAGCGTCTCAATCGCGTCGCGCACGCGTGCCGCGCCGCGCCGATGCTGCAGGTCCCAGTCCTCCGGGCCAACGGAGGTGGGGATCCAGCGGCCGCGTTCACGCAGCGTAATATAGGCCAGGAACAAGTCCGTCGAGACCGTCGCCATCACGAGAGCGCGCTGGCCACGGAGCAGGTTGGGCAGCACTACACCGCCGCTGTCGCCCTGAGCGGCGCGTCCCACCCTCTCCTGCACCGAAAAGGCCGTCTGCGTCCAAAGAAAGAACGTGGAGCGCGCCACGTCGCTGAGCCGTGCCAAGAGGGCGGACGGATTGCGCTGGGCGCTCTGGCTCTGCATCGCCAGGGCGTCGCGCGTCTCCTCAATCGTCCGCGCGACCGTCTGCATCAGCAGACCCTGCGCCCCCAGCGTCTCCTCGATCACCGTGCGCGCGACGCGCGAGGCCCGCTCGTTGACGGTCAAGCTCACCAACGGTCGTGGCTCGGCGTCAGTACCTAGCTGCGGTGACGGAACGATCTCCTCTTTGGTCTGTGGCGACTGTGACACGCTTATGCCCCTCCTCACGCGGTGATAGAAACCGCCTACCTTACCGAATCCTGAGACCCGTAGCCTCAACCATCGCCAATCCACAAACGCGATACGGACGTGCTGAGATGACACGCCCCCGTCGCGCGGACTGACCGGCAGGGCCATTTCATTCTCGGCCTGACGTGCTTTGCGTCGCCGCCCGACCGCTGCCGGTCGGACGCATCCACGTCTGGGCCGTGGGGCGGGAGCGTCACGAACACGGAGGCCGGCGCCGTGTCCTGCCGCTTCCACGGACAATGAAATGACCCTGCTGACCGGCTGTATTACTTGACAGTATCGCATGCGGCTAGGCACGATGCGCCGCCGCCTCAACGTCTTGGCGTACGATCTCCGCCTACCAGGGAGCCCAGATTTGTGGTCGAGAGCGCTAGGCGCTCGCTCCAGGGGGGCAGACTTGCCGGCAGAGACAGTCTGGTGGGGCGGGATCAATCACGCACCCCCATGGTTCTTGCGGGAAGACCTGCTATACACGTGCGTGGTCGACCCTTGCACTGTCCTCGATGGAAAAAGAATGACGGAGAAGCGCTTCACGATCGTGATAAATAGTCGTGCCTGGCGCCGTGAGGGACGAACGCCTGGTTCAAGCGTGCGTTTTACGGTCGCGTGCCCCACTTACAACGACGTGAGAGCATATCGCGCATTCCCTATACGCCGTATACTAACGGTAAAGTGATCTAGCCGTCTACGCGGCGCAAGAGATCGCGTTGTAGGCAAACAGGGGCTTAAACACAGTGTTCGACAAGCTACGCCAGGAGTGGATGTACTGGCGCTTCCGTAATATCACGCGACGACGACAGGTGCTGCGCGCCCGCTTCCGGCAGCGCCAGCGCAAGCCCATCGTCCCCGCCGCGTTTCGCGCGCGCGGCGTCTCCGACGCCTACGTCTCGAGCTACCGACCAACCCACCGGGCGCGTGGGCTCTGGCTGCTCGCGGTCGCGGCGGCGGTGTTGACCGTTGTCAACATCGCGTTGGCCTCAGCCGGTGTTAGGGCGCCGCTGCCGTTCTTGCTCGACGTCGTCATCGCGGGAGGGTTGGCCTACGGATACGTGCGCACCGTCCGCTACTAGCATGGCAACGGTCACCAGTTGGGAGATGCACTCTACCGTGCTAGGGGGTGCGGCCAGAGGCGTGTGCAGCAGGATGCACCTTGTCTCTCCAGCACTCGTCGCTGTCTCATGCCTCCACTCTAGCTTCCCACGAACTACACCGCAGGTCTTCTCGAGCGCGATCTGCTGCGCTACGTGGTTCGTTCCCTCAGTCTTGGGTGAGGGCCTGAGCGCTCTGCTGCAACCTGCTTCGTCTAGTGTCGATGTCGTAGTAAACGACGTGCGCCAATGAGCGAGGTGCGTCCCGCGCGCCACGTTGTCTTCTATACTAAGCCCGGCTGTCACCTCTGTGAACAGGCCGAAGACCTCCTGGACGACCTGCGCGCTGAGATCGACCTAACCGTCGACAAACGAGACATCACGGCCGACCTCGCCCTCTTCGAGCGCTACAAATACGAGATTCCCGTCATCACCCTCGACAAGGGCGGCTCTATCTCCGGTCGCATCAACGTCGGTAGCCTGCGTCAAGCATTGAGGTTGGACCGTTGACCGGGTCCTCCCTCGCTGTTCGCCTTGGCGCTGTGTTCTGCGCACTCGACCATGTCATCCCGTGAATATGCGAGTATTAAAGTTATGAAGATCGGCATTAATGCCCATGCGCTGGGAACAAAGGTAGGCGGCGACGAAACGTATATCCGTAACGTTATCCGTGGTCTCGTCACAACTTATCCCAACGACGACTACAATTTGTTCTTCACACCGCCCGTTCCTGAAGACAGCATTCCACCCGAAGCAATGAGCCTGCGACGCATCGTCGTTGGCCCGCTCAACCCATTCATACGCACCGCGGTGACTTTCCCCCTCGCCGCGGCCCGCGCGGATCTCGACGTTCTGCACGTCCAGTACATTGCGCCTCCGATCTGCCCTGTCCCCTTTGTCGTCAGCGTCCACGACATCGCCTACGAGCGTTACCCACAGTTTTTTACGCCGCATGACGTGCAGCAGTTACGTGTGAGCATCCCCCTCTCCATACGTGGCGCCAGCGCGGTATTGACGCTCTCAGAGTACTCGAAACAAGATATTATAAGGCGCTATAAAACGCCCGAAGACAAAATCGTCGTCGCGCCATGCGCCGCTGATCCTATGTACACCGTTCTGCACGATGATGCGCGTTTAGACGCCATTCGTGAACAATACAACACCGGCGATGCCTTTATCCTCAGCGTTGGAAATCTGCAGCCGCGCAAGAACCTGCGGACGCTGATCGACGCCTACGTGCGTTTGCGTCGTGCGGGAGCAACGACAGCTAAGCTGGTCTTGGTTGGGAAAGCGGCGTGGTTAACGGACGACATATTCACAGCGGCACGGAAGTCAGGCTACGCGGACGACTTGGTGTTTACTGGATACGTGCCTGACGACGATCTTGTAGCGCTGTACAACGCGGCGACGGTGTTCGTCTATCCCTCAGTGTTCGAGGGCTTCGGGTTGCCGCCGCTGGAAGCGATGGCCTGCGGAACGCCCGTGGTGTGCGGAAACCGCTCGGCGCTGCCTGAGACGGTGGGGGCGGCTGCGTTGATGGTGGACCCGGAGGACGCGGAGGCCATGGCGACGGCGATCGCGCGGGTGCTCAACGACGAGGCGACCGCACGGATGCTGCGGCAGCGGGGACCGGAGCAGGCAGCGCGCTTTTCCTGGGATGCCACCGCCCGCATCATCCACGATGTCTATCGTAGCGTAGCTCGCACAACGCGTGGCCCACTCTGCCCCTCAGTGAAAGAGATGTCACGGTGAGAGTGGGCATCGGAGCCTACGCGCTCGAAGAAAAGACAGGCGGTCATGCCAACTATGTACGCAGTCTTATACATGCACTAGGGCGTCTTAACCTGAGCGACGAGTACAGCTTGTTTTTCACGACCGACCCGACGCCTGAGACAGCGGGAGGCTTGCCCCGGCAGATGAGGCGCGTCGGCATTATGACCCGCCCGCTGACCCTACCTGTCCCTTATTGGCAGGGAGGGCTGGCTTCAACGCGCATCGTCGTTCCCACCGGCGCCGAGTCGCGTGCGGTGCGTCGTGAAAAGGTCGACGTGATGCACGTGCAGCTAGCAGCGCCGCTGCTCTTTGGCGCACCATTAGTGCTTACTCTGCATGATCTGGCCTTCGAGCGCTATCCTCAGTTCTTCACCCCGGATGTCGCCATGAAGCTGCGCATTCGGGTGCCGCTGACGGTGCGGCGGGCTGCATTCGTCGTCGTGGATGCCGACTACACCAAACACGATTTGATACGGCGCTACAAAACGCCGGAGGACAAGGTTGTCGTGGCTCCGTGTGCCGCCGATCCTATGTACGCCGTTCTGCACGACGATGCGCCGCTTCGAGCGGTGCGTGACCAGTACGGCACGGGTGAGCGCTTCATCCTTTGTGTGGGCGACCTCCAACCGCGCAAGAACTTGCGGACGCTAATAGACGCTTACGTGCGCCTGCGCCGCGCCGGGACTACCACCGTTAAGCTCGTACTCGTCGGCCGCGTGGCGTGGTTGACGGACGACATATTCACGGCGGCACGGGAGTCGGGCTACACGGACGACTTGGTGTTTACCGGGTACGTACCTGACGCGGACCTGGTAGCGCTGTACAACGCGGCGACGGTATTCGTGTACCCCTCGGTGTTCGAGGGCTTCGGGTTGCCGCTCCTTGAAGCGATGGCGTGTGGAACGCCTGTGGTGTGCGGAAACCGCTCGGCGTTGCCTGAGACGGTCGGCGAGGCCGCGCTGATGGTAGACCCGGAGGACGCGGAGGCCATGGCGACGGCGATAGGGCAGGTGCTCAACGACGAGGCGACAGCGACGGAGTTGTGTCAGCGGGGACCGGAGCAGGCGGCACGCTTCTCTTGGGACGCCACCGCGCGCATTATCCACGATGTCTACTGGAAAGCCTTTCGTCCTTTGGGTTAGGACACGGCTATGGACACTATACTTGTCGGCGCATCGTTTTACTATGTCGTTCTTCTTAATAAACTCGCCAACAACGCGACGTTCAGACCTTTATTATTCGAAGATAGCGATCGAAGCTCAATTTCAAGTTGCCTAAACTCCATCCCAGCAACTTGCCTCCAAGAACTCCTGACACACTTAGAGCCAACAACAAGCGTTGGGGGACGCCTAGAGACTCGTATGTGGGAGAAGACCATGCAATATCTCTAAACGCGAAAAGTGTGATGAATATATAGGACAGTCTTGCCTGGTAGCGGGGCAGGCCCAGGACTCGCGCGGTCTTTTCCTCATTTGCGCTTGTCCCTCCGTGGGCCATATGGCTTGATGTAGTGTCTATAGCTTTAATTTGACCCATAAAAGCGATTGACGCTACGAGGAACCAATCGGCCCCGAATGCGTTGGCCATCTGTGTCGCCGCTAATAGAGTGTCCTTGCGCATGACACCGTAGAATGGTTCGTTCGCCTGCACAGTCTTATAGTACTCAAGAATGCGTGCTTTTCCAGATCCCATCAATAGCGATACGTACGCCCCCTCCTGTACGAAGCGATCATTGTCGTACCATTTAGTACCGCCATAGACAATGGATACCTCTGGCTGCGCCTCTAACTCTCGTACACAATGTGAAATGTATGTAGGATCAATCCAGTCGTCGTCGCCAAGCACCTTGTAGTACTGACCGCGAGAATACTTGAAAACGGCGCGAAAGTTTGCAGTCAACCCTTGATTAGTTGGTTGCCGATAGTAGCGTACACGTCCGTCACGTCGCGAAAACTCTTCACAGAGGGCCTGCGTGCCGTCGGTGGATGCATTATCAGAAATGACAAGCTCAATGTTGTCGTAGTCCTGGCTCAGAACTGACTCTATCGCGCGTCGCAGCAGAGCCCCGCGATTATATGTTGGGATGCCAACGCTCACAAGAGGTTGACGTCGATGCATAAGTTGATCTTCCATCACGTGTTGAAAGTCTCACTCCGCCCTAGCGCCACCAGATTATTCTTCCACCACACGACCGTGTCGTGAAGCCCTTCGTTCAGGTTCATGCGAGGCGACCAGCCTACCTCATCGCTTAGACGTTGCACATCCGCGTAGAGGAGAGGCGGTTCCGTTGCCGCAAGTGGCACTGCCCCTAAACGCAATAAATCAGGGCGACCAATGACGGCAGCGAGCTGAGACACGATGGCAGACACAGGGACGGGCTGGCCGGACGCAATGTTAACGGGCCCCTGTACCGTGCAATCGAGAAGGGCGGCAAAAGCATCAGCGACATCTTGTACGTGCAGGAAGTCGCGTCGTTGCGTCCCCTCCGTACATTGTGCTAGCTCTCCGTGCAAGAGTGCGCGTGTCACTGATGATACGAGACGGGCAGGATGCTCGTGTGGACCGTACAAAAAGAAGATGCGGCCCCATGCATGACTAAGGTCGTTACCCAGCGCGTATGAAGCTAACTCAGAGTGCAAGGTGTGCTTACAGGTTCCGTAAATCGTGTGCGGCGCTAGCGGCGTCGTCGTCTCCGAGCACAGCCCCAAGCTCCAGTCATATTCGGCACAAGTCCCTGCAACGACGACGCGATGGCCGCCCGCAGCGTAGAACGAACGAAACAAGTCCATACTGGACTGAGCCCACGCAAAGTTTTCAGGGGCCGACCAGTAGTGGCCTGGGACTGTGTACCACGCAAGGTGGAGGAGGTGCGTCGGTTGGATCTGACGCAGGACGACGTCCGTAGACACCTTTTCCAGGACGTCGCCCTCCACCCATTGGAGGTGCGTCGTGTTGTACTTATCCTCAGCCATACGAAACGGATCGCGTGTCAGGGCGAAGACTTCAAAGCCTCGGTCGACGAGCGGGTTGAGCGCGTGTCGCCCGATGAAGCCAGCGGCGCCTGTCACAAGGACACGTTTCGCTACGCCGACCATCTTATCGTTCGTCATCTTGCATGCGCTGTAGCCACGCACCTGGCCAGTGCGTCACGTTGCGCTCGAGCGTACTTTCGTTAAACGGCCACGCTGGCTGATGTATAACGAACGCCTCGACTTTACCGGACTTGAGCGAGACGGTCATGTTGCTGCTGAGCGAATAGTAATCTAAGAAGTAGTGCTTGATGACATCGCCCTTGTAACCCAGTGCGATGTAGAACTCATTGAAGCTAAAGTAAGAATAGTGCTTCATGATGTGCCAAAGGATAGGCCGTCCCCCAATCTCGACCATTGGTTTAGGACGAACCTCAGTCTCCTCAGCTAAGCGAGTGCCCAAGCCGCCCGCAAGAATGACTATTTTCACGTAACCGAAGGTCCTTACAATACGAGGGATAATAGGTTATCGTCAGGACTATACCATGTTGGTGTGACCATAGAGAAGCGAGATCATGCGGCGCCCTTGCGAGGGGCACCTATGTTGTCGAGGGCTGGTATTTTGGGGGGAACTGCAGCACAGGCCGTAGCGGCGCCTCCAGTAAGTAGAGATGCATCTAAATACTGCTTTGTGAGTTAAGATAGACCTAGTTCATCGTCAGTTGGTCTTCACCACGTATAATCTCAGTCGTTTTTCTCGACTATAAAATGACTGGAGTTTAGACTACAAGCAGGCAGCGAGATGTAGCCGCTCACCATAGGGAGAGTGGAGGAGAGCCAGACGGGGGGCGGAGGCCTCCCGGTTAGGCGCGACGGGATGAGTTGCGCGGGCAGGC
>JAABUX010000686.1_pt1 | contig 55820 bp, 54 predicted proteins | sample 5561851 | NCBI WGS metagenome assembly JAABUX01 (sample SAMN10711883, study PRJNA513361) | rock metagenome | isolation source: Antarctica rocks | place: Antarctica: Victoria Land, Richard Nunatak red sandstone | collected 2016-01-03
ATTCGAAAGCGTTACGTTACCACGCTGCAGTGGAAGGTGCCGCTCGATCTTTGCGACTTGTGCTGCTGTAAGTTCCACCACAAAAGTATAGCACAAAACTATTCCGTTGTGTTAACACGCCCTAGCTTGAGGGCTGCGACCTCAGCCGCCTCGTTTGCCGCCGGACAGCACTTACGCTGGGTTCTGCGCGGACACTGCCGTTGCCGCGTCTAAGAACGGCCGCCATGGTCAGCGCTCCACGTACTCACGACGATCGCCCGCCGCTCGACGAGCTCCGGCATACCGCAGCGCACGTCCTTGCATATGCCGTGCAGGATCTCTTTCCCGATGCCAAACCCACGATCGGTCCCGCCATCGAAAATGGCTTCTACTACGACTTCGATCGCGCCGAACCGTTCACGCCCGAAGATCTCGTGCGTCTGGAAGCGCGCATGCACGAGATCATCGCTGCAAATTACGAGATGACGGGTGAGCGGTTCACGCGCGACGGCGCAATCGCACGTTTTGCAGCGAATCCGTATAAGGTTGAACTCGCGCAAGGGATTCCCGAGAACGAACCGGTCACGCTCTACACGATCGGCGATTTCACGGACCTGTGCCGCGGCGGCCATGCGAAAACGACGGGCCAGATCGGTGCCGTGAAGCTCATGAGCGTTGCCGGTGCCTACTGGCGGGGCGACGAGCACAACCCCATGCTGCAGCGCATCTACGGCACGGCGTGGCACACCGGGCTCGAGCTCGACGCGTACCTGCTGCAGCTCGAGGAGGCGCAGAAGCGCGACCATCGCAAGCTCGGAACGGAACTAGGGCTCTTCTCGATCGAGGAAGATGCGGGAGGCGGCCTCGTCTTTTGGCATCCCAAAGGAACGATCGTGCGCGGAATCGTCGAGAACTTCATTCGTGAAGGACTCGCGCAGCGCGGTTACCAGCAGGTCGTCACGCCGCACATCGTCAGCGAGAAGCTGTACGCAACGTCAGGGCATCTCGAAAACTACATGCACGGCATGTTCGGCCCGATCGAAGTCGAGGGACAGCGCTTCCGGCTCAAACCGATGAATTGTCCCGGCCACATCCTGATCTATCGCAGTGAGAGCCGATCGTACCGTGACCTTCCGCTGCGTTATGCGGAGTTCGGCACGGTCTACCGTTTCGAGCGCAGCGGCACGTTGCACGGCCTCACGCGCGTCCGCGGCTTCACGCAGGATGACGCGCACCTCTTCTGCACGCCCGACCAACTGCAATCCGAGTTCGAACAGACCGCCGACGAAGCGATCCGCCTCATCACCGCGTTCGGCTTCGATCGCGTCGAGTACGTGCTCTCGACGCGCGAACCGGGGCTGCGCGGTGCGACCGAGGGCCTCGCCGAAGACGCAATCCGCCAGGCGCTCGAGTCGCGCGGCTTGCCGTTCGCCGTCGACAAAGGCGGCGGTGCGTTTTACGGTCCCAAGCTCGACATCAACGTCCACGATGCGATCGGCCGCACGTGGCAACTCGGCACCGTGCAAGTCGACTTCGATCTGCCGCAGCGCTTCGAGCTCAAGTACCGCGGCAGCGATGGCGAAGATCACCAGCCCGTCATGATCCACCGCGCGCTCGCCGGCTCGCTCGAGCGCTTCCTCGGCGTCCTGATCGAACACTACGGCGGCGCATTTCCGGCGTGGCTGGCGCCCGTGCAAGCCGTCGTCGCACCGATCTCCGAGCATCAGCTGGACTACGCGACGGACGTGCGCAATCGGCTGCGAGCGCAAGGGTTCCGCGTCGAGGTCGATACGTCCAATGAAAAGCTCGGCTACAAGATCCGGCACTGGAAGACGCAGAAAATCCCGTACATCCTCGTGACCGGGCGCGCCGAGGTCGAGAACGGGACGGTCGCGCCGAACGAGCGCGGCAACGATCAAAAACGTCCCGCGCTTACCGTCGACGCGTTCGCCGCCGAGTTGCACGACCGCGTTCTGCGTAAGGTGTAGGCGACTACGTCGCGCAGTGTGCGATAACGTTCTGCGTGATGCGCGTGACCGATGGATCGACGCCTAGCAGCCGCGGCCAATCGACGGTCCCGGCGTGCACGACTGTCCCGCGCGCGGCGCGCACCGCGAACGACGCATGCCCGTTCGGGAAGACTTCGCCGCTATCGTCCGCGACATTCCATGTCCGCAAGTCGGCGCGTGCGATCTCCGTCGCCGGCCCGCAGCCGGCGTCGCCGTCCGGAACGCCATCGCACTCGTAACCGATCAATCGTGCCGCCGCACCGAACGTGCCGCCCGGCGAGAAGCCGCAGCCCGCAAAGGCCCAGTGCTCTGCGTCTTTGACCGTGTAACCGAGCTCCGGCCGTGCGCCGATCCACTTACCCCCGCCGTAGCGGTAGCTCGCACCCGTGAAAGCCTCTTCGCCGACGGGCCACGCGCCGGCGCGCGCGATCGACATCGCGCCGGAATCGAAGCGAATGCGAAACCACAGCGCGTTCGCTCCGAAGAACGCGACGTTGCCGCCGCCTTCGATGAACGCTTCGGCACGGGCGCGCATACTATCGGTCCAGTATTCGTGATGTCCGAAACAGGTGACGAGCCGGCGCCCGTCCAGCAACGTCGGGTCCGTATGGAGGTCGTAATCAGTCACGCACTCCACATCGTAGCCTTCCCGCTCGAGCCACGCGAGCGCACGCGCGTCCCAGTGCGCGAAGCTTTGCCGCGGACTCGAGCGATCGTACACGTCGACGTTCTTCTCATCCCACAGATGGCCGCCGACCCCGCCGCCGGGCCGCCGCAACGTCACGCTCTTGGCACCCGTGTACAGCGACGAGCCCGTCGTTTCGTTCTCGTGCGGATCGACGATCCCCGAACTGTACGCGTGATACGTGAAGAGCGGTATATTGAAGACAATCGGCGCGCGCGCGCGGGACGGCCGCACGACGAAGAGTGCCGCGCCGCTGCGCGAATCGAAATGCTGGTCGAGCGGCCACGCTTCATGGGAGGCTACACAACGTGCGACGTAGGCGCCTGGGCGAGCGTCAGCAGGGATGCGCACCGGATACGGCCCCCACTCTGCGTCCTGCGCGCGCAGCGGCCCGCTCTCAAAAGCGTGTTCCACCGCTGCGCCGACGCGCCTCACGATCAGCCGGAAGCGTTTCGCCAACGTACGAACGACGATCTCGAGCGTCTCACCGGCGACGACCGACGGCGAGGCAGGATACGCCCAGTGCCTGCTCAGGACGACTCGACGACCTGCCGCAGTGCGAGATTGAGGCTGCCGGAGACCGGCCGGCGCTCGCGCAAGATCCAGTCGATGCCGTGCAGCGCCTCGAAGAAGGCCTGCCGCGCGACGCGATCGTGCAGCGCGTCAGCCGCCGAACGCACGGTGTAGCGCAGCGCATCGGCTAAGGGGCGCCGCAGCCACGTCGTCCAGAGTCGATTGCGAATCATCCGCGTGCGTCCCGCCGTCGCGTTTCGTGCGGAGCTCGGCGCGTGGTGCAACACGACGTCGTCGACGTAAATGAGATCCCAACCCGCCGCCAAGAGATCGATTGCGAGCAGCGACTCTTCGGCACCGATGAGGAAGCGTTCGTCGTAGCCGCCCGCACGCAGGAATGCATCGCGCCGGCAGATCGCAGCACCGGCCATAAAGGCTGCGATCGCCGTACCGGGACAGGGATGCCGCTTTGGAACCGAACTCTGCGCCATGAGCAAGCACGCGTCGTCCGTCCGTTGCGTTTTACCGACGACGACGCGCGCATTGACCAGCGCGACGTTCGGCGACCCCTCCATGATATCGACGGCGCGCTCGATCGCGCCGTCCTGCCACCAGCAATCGTCGTCGCAGAAGGCGATATAACGCGTAGCCGCGGCGCGCACCCCGACCGTGCGCGCCGCGGCGCCGAGATTACGTTCGAGCGCGATCGTCCTCACCGCCGGAAACTTGCGCGCGAGAAGTTCGCGCGTGCCGTCGCTCGACCCGTTATCGACGACGATAACCTCGGGCTTCGAGCGCAGCATCGTCAATCGTGCCAGCGTGTGCGCGAGCTCGGATCGGCGATTGTACGTCGCGACGACGATCGTGCAATCGAGAGTGGCGTCCGTCATTGCAAACGTCTTACCCGCATTGCGGGAAGCGCCTGCAAAAGAAGTTTAGCGGCGCAGCGTTACGCGATCGTTGCTTTTGTTGCCCCGACGCGCGTGAAGCGTGTGCGATACGCCGTGGGACAGACGCCGAATCGTCTTTCGAAGGCGCGCCGAAATGCGTCTGGGCTGTTGTACCCGACCGATCTTGCGACCGCATCGATCGTTACTTTCTGCATTTCGAGCCGTCGGCGCGCTTCATCGAGCCGGAGGTGCTCGAGGTACTGCGCCGGCGTAGCGTCGAAAGTCGCGCGGAATCGCCGTCGAAAGTGCCGCTCACTGAGGCCCACGTGTTCGGCGAGCCGCTCGGTCGTCAAGCCATTCTCCAGGTTGGTCAGCATCCACGTCCCGAGCCCACGAAAGAGACTGCCGGCTCGCATCTGAAAGCGCAGGGGTTCGGAATATTGCCGTTGGCCGCCGTCCCGCTTCAAATAGACGACGAGTTCGCGTGCGACGCTCAGAGCCGTCGCGTTTCCCAGATCCTCTTCGACGAGCGCGAGCGCGAGATCGATTCCGGCGGTAATCCCGGCCGACGTGTACAGATCGCCGTCTTTGATAAAGATGGCGTCGGGGCAGACGCGGATCTTCGGCCACCGTCTTTTCACGTCGTCCGCAAAACGCCAGTGCGTCGTCGCGCGACGGCCATCGAGCAGCCCGCTCTCTGCCAGCGGGTAGATCCCGGTACACACGCTCGCGACGCGCCGTATTCGCGCATGCGCCCGCAGCCAGTCCGCAAGCCTGCGCCGAAGACGTGCATCATTGCGAAGGCCGCAGCCGCCCGGAATGATGACCGTGTCGAGCGGCAACGCGGCGTCTAATGACCGGTCGACGATCATGCGTACGCCGGATTCCGTGCGAAAGGCTCCCGCCTCGAGCCCGCCGATCATGAGGTCGTACGGAGCTGGTCCGGATACGAGGCCGTTCGCCGCAGCGAACACATCGAGCGCGCCCGTTACATCGAGCGCTTGTGCGGCATCGTAACCGACCACGGCAATGCGCCGCCGCTTCGTTTCACGCATTAACACCTCATCTCAGCGGCGAATTGCCATAGTCCCTGTTGCGACGTCGAGGGTCACGCAAAACCGCGACAACAGCGCTACGCCGATATTGCCCGCTTCAGATCTCAAGGACATGCTACCCGAGTGGGCGTCGGCGATAAGGATTGGCACGCCGTCGATCGGTATTGCACCAAGGACGAACGACTCGGCATAGGCTCGTCGAAACATGACCATTCCCCCGACCGAAGAACCGCCCATCCCGCCGCGCATGGCGCGTATGCGCACTCCAGATGCGAGAAGCCACCGGTGATTAGACGATAAGACCGACGTTGTTTCCAGTGTCGAGGGAGAACGATCCGGATCGGCGATCGAGCCGCGCGTCGACAATGGGAACGTCGCTCGTGAACGTGAGCGGGACAACGGTACCGCCGGATGGACGCCGGTTGGATCGCAAGAAGTGTCACTTCCCGCAGCGGAAAATTCAAAGAGACCGTAAAGCGTTCGAAAAATTCGAGACCCAGAATTCCAGCGATCGGGATTTTGCGGCCGTTCGAACCGGAGACTTTTCCGAGATCGAGATCGAGGACCGTAAAGGGCTGGGCAAGCATTTCGGCACGGCCGATCGCGACCTTCCGCACGCTCGTGAAAGTTGTGGGCGTCGACCCTGAGCCCGCCCCAAAGCTCACGCCTTGGCCGACGGTCTTCAACCCGAGGTGCCGTGTCGCGATCGGCGTGAGGATATCGTGACCGCCCGTGTCCACGATGAATGGCATCGGCTTGCGTCCGTCGACCGCCGCGAAGACGATCGGGAACCCGGTCCCGCGATCGATGCTTAGTGAACTGCGCGCGATGAGTCCGTCCTTTATGCGCGAGTCCGTAAAATTTTGAGGCGGCGGTCGCACGGCAGCCGCCCTGACGTGCGAGAGAAATCGATATGAAGAGACAGCGATGCGAGCCGTCGCCGCTTCGTCACCATCGTCAACGGCGATCGAAAACGGCAGTGCAGCATCGCCAACGCGGCGATAGTCGGCATATCGGATCGTCTCGACGCGCTCCGAAAGAGGTACGTCGATCCGGTGAATGAGGCGATCCGTGCGGCCGATCCAGAGGACTGCCGTTCGGCCTGCGGCAGGCGTTACGGCGACGACGTCGCAGCGTTGTCGCGCTTCAAGTGCGCTAGCGAGCAAAGCCATCTTGGCGCTCCCTGCTCGAAGATAACCGCGCCTCGCGAGATAGGCTTCCGTAACGGCGACGCGCTTTGCTTCACGTGAATTCAGCGCGTGAACGCGTCGCGACGCGTCCATTCGCCAGCGACCATGGCGGTCGAGCCCCTCCGCCGCGCCCCGCACGCCGTAATCGGCTTTCCAAAAGAACCGGCCCGTCCGAAGATCGTCGATCTCACGATAGCCGCCAGAGAGCCCGAAATGCGCGGCTCTGCCGACGAGCGCCAGACCACCGAAATCCCTCGTCGCAAGCGCCCGCCCCGAGGCTAAGGCGGAAGCACGGACGACGGATGCTGCAGTCGCTGCCGGCCTGCCTTGAGCAGGCGTCGACCCCGCCGTCGAAGTGGATAGCAAAAACACGACGATGCTGCATAACACGCGCTAACTTTATCGCCCGTGCACGCTGGCCGCCAGGGCGCCGCTCCGACGAATCCGGCCATAGGTTTGAGACTTTACGCCGGAGGAGCTAATCCCCCGAGGCTACGCGCTCACCGCTTCGCGCAGCGACTGTGAGACGCGCGCGGGTGCGGCCTCGAAGCGCTCGTGCCGCCAGACGTAGGTCCCCAGGCCCTGTGCGAGCGTTCGTAAATCCGTGATGTAATTCCTGAGCTCCGCCTGCGGTGCGAAAGCTGCGACGCGCTGAAAACCGCGCTTCTGCGCCGGCTCGAAGGCAAGCACTTGCGCGCGCTTCGCGGTGAGATCGCCCACGACCGATGACGCGCTCTCGTCGGGAACCACCGCTTCGAGGTAGACGATCGGTTCGAGCAGCAGTGGCCGGCATTTCGGTAAACCGTCGCGGATCGCGATCGCGCCCGCCGTGCGAAAGGACGCTTCACTCGAATCGACGGCATGATATGCGCCGTCGATCAACGTTACATGCAAGTCGACCACGGGGTAGCCCGCAATCGGTCCGCGCGCGAGCGCTTCGCGCACGCCTTTTTCAACCGCTCCGAAAAACTGGCGCGGCACGACGCCGCCGACGATCGCCTCCGAGTACGTGATGCCGCTACCACTCGGGCGCGGCTCGATACGCAACACAACGTCGGCAAACTGCCCGTGGCCGCCCGTCTGATGTTTGTAGCGGGCATGCACGTCGGTCGATTCGGCGATCGTTTCGCGGTACGCAACGGCGGGTTCGTGCGTCTCGAGCGCGAGATGATACTTGCGCGCGAGGCGCGAGAGCGTCGTCGCGACGTGAACGTCGCCGAGTCCCAGCAACTGCAGTTCGCCCGTGAACTCCGCCCGTGCGACCCGCAAGGTCGGATCCTCTTCGAGCATGCGCGCCAGCGCCTGCGAGACTTTCGCTTCGTCGAGCCGTTCCTTCGGTTTGATCGCGACGGCATACAGCGGTTCGGCGAGCGCCGGGATGGGCAACGCCGGCGCGGCAGCATGCGAGACGAGCGTATCGCCGGTACGAACGCCCTCGAGCCGCGCGATCGCGACGATATCGCCCGCGCAAGCCGACGTCACCGGCTCTTGCTTCTTGCCATGCAGCCGGTAGAGTCCCGACGAGCGCACCGTTCGCCCCGGCTGCGACGCGTCGACGAGCGGCGTGTCGGGCGCAAGCGTGCCGGAGAAAATCCGTACGACGGAGAGTTTGCCCGACTGCGGATGCACGAGCGTCTTACACACTTGCGCGACGAGCGGCGCATCCGGGTCGCCGTCCGGTGCGGGAAATTGGCGTTCGATCACGTCGAGCAGCGCGGCGGCCGCAACGCCGATATCGGTCGAGCCGGCCCCGACGAGCACCGGCACGATCTGCGTGCCGCACGTTTCGTCGTGCAGATCTCTACGGACTTCGTCGAGCGGTGGCTCGATGCCGTCGAGCAGTTCTTCCAGAAGATGATCGTCGAAATCCCCGAGCGTTTCGAGCAGGGTCGCGCGCGCCTCGTCGACGGGCGAGGCGAGTTCGCGTTCGATGGGAATCTCGCGCGCCGCGCCGTTTTCGGCAATGTAGGCGTGTCGTTCGGCGAGATCGATGTAGCCCCGAAAACCGTCCGCGCTGCCCAGCGGCATGTGTTCGGCGACGACGCGCTTTCCATACGTCGCGACCAGCGCCGCCAGGGTCGCGCGAAAATCGCTGCTCGGCCGGTCGAGCTTGTTGATGAAAAAGCAATGCGGCATGCCGCGCTCGTCGAGAAACTCGACGAGCGCACGCGTCTGCTTGACGCGCGCTGGATCAGCATCGATGACGACGACGGCCGCATCGGCCGCGAGCAACGCGAGCTTCGCTTCTTCGAAGAAGTCGACGAAACCGGGACAGTCGATCAGCGTCACGTCGAGCGTCGCGGTCTGCGCGTGGGCAAAGCCGACGCACGTCGATTGAGCACGTTCAACGCACTCGGGTTCGTAATCCGTGGTCGCAGTGCCATCGGCGACGGACCCGCGTCGTGGAATCGCACCGCTTGCAGCGAGCAGCGCCTCGACCAGCGTCGTCTTGCCCGAATGATGCGGGCCGACGATGGCGACGTTGCGGCGACGGGTGAGATCTCTCATACGAGCCTCCACGCGGGCGGGTCCGGAACGGTCGTGCAGCATTCCGCATGAAGCCCGTTTTCCCGCTCGGCCGCATCGCCCGCGATATCGAGATAGCGCTCGAGTTCGACCCAGCGGCCGGCGTCTATCGCCGAGTCGCGCCGGAACGGAAAATCGAGCTCGACGAGAACCGTGAACATGATCGCGATCAATGCCGCAATCGACGCCGTCATCAAGAGTTGAATGCGAAATTTGGCGACGCCGAAGAGGTAGCCGAAGGCGACCGTGATGACCGCCCCGAGAATCAGCGCCGCCCACAATACCGGCGGCAACGTTTCCGAGTTGTCGGCGAGCCGGCGATTGCGTAAATCGAAGACCCGCTGCACCGACTCCAGCAGATGGCTGCGCGCGTCCTCTTGCTCGACATCGCGCGGCCGGACGCCCGCGACCGTCTGCTCGAGGCTTGCGAGGGTTGCGGTCGCCACGGTGCTGTCCCGGCCGTCGCGCATCGCCGGCCATTCGCGGTCGATCATCTCGCGAATGTAGCGGTGCACGAGTGCCTGCGTGCTGCGTGCCTGCGCGACCGGCAGCGAACGGGCGAACGCGTGAATGTCCGCCGCTGCCGATACTTCGCTGCCGTAATTGGTGTCCGACTCGTTATACTGCTGCCAGACGATGACGATGACGAAGGCGAGCAAGACCGCGTAGATGATGCCGACGATCGCGATCATGAAGCCCGCGACATCGTTTTGGTCGGCGAGGTCGCGATAGGGAACGAAGCGCCGAACCAAGGCATGCACCGCACATGCCGCGCCGGCCGCTACGCCCACGAAAAGCAGCATGAGCAGCCAGTACGGCAGCGACAACAGCCCCATGCGAAGCGTCTCCGATCCGCTCGCTACGTTTGCTTTTCCTCTAAAGCGACGGGCGGGTAATACGGGCGCGCGCCGAGCGCCGCAACCGCCGCGAGAAATTCCGGACCCGACGCGTTTCCCTTACCGGCTAATTCCAACGCTTGCCGGCGATAGTGCCAGTGGTCCGGGCACAAGCGCGTCGCCTCGTCGAAGTAGAGCTTCGCGCGGTCGATCCGGCTCAGCGCGTACAAATACTGGCCGAGTTGGAAGTTCGCGGCGGCAAGGGCTTCGGTTTGCGACGGCTCCTGGAAACGTCGCCGCACTTCGTCCTGCGAGAGTGCATAAGCACTCGCGTCGCCGCTCTTTACCCAATCGCGCAGTGCAGCGACGTAACGTTTGCGAGCCGCTCTGCCTTCATCGGCAACAGCGGCAGGCATCGTAAACGTCGTCCGGTCGATCGAGCGGAAGCCGTCGGTCGCTCCGGCGGGTTCGGCCGGCCGCACAATGCGTCCGCGTTCATCGATCCACACCGCCATCGGGACGTTCGTCATGCCGTAGAGTTCGGCGACGACGTGTTTCTCATCGATCAAGCACGGATACGTCGGCGCCGCCATCCGGCGCTGGTCCTCCGCGCTCAAGCCGATGATGTCCGAGAAGGGCCCGGGAATTTCGATCGGCTCGGCGGGCCGGATCCACGGGCGGACCGCTTCCACGCCGCCCGTGTCGAACGCGACCGAGACGATGACGAAGCTACGATCCTTGAGTTCCTGATACAGAGCCTGCCAGACCGGCAAGTCAAAACGGCACCCTCACCAGGACGCCCACGACACCAGCAACACTTTCTTGCCGCGAAACTCCCTGAGCGAGTACGGCTTGCCATCCAAGTCCGGAAGCGTAAAATCGGGCGCTTGGAGCGATCGAAGTGCGTCGTGCCGCGCCTGCGCCGCTTCACCGAAGAGCCAGACCTCGCACGTATCGTCGCGCACGACCGGCTGCGCGAGATAACGCGCGAAAACGGCGAGATTGAAGCGCCTGTCCGTCGCGAGAAACTCGCTCTTGCGGCCCGGCGGAATGGGAACGCACCGCTCGGCCAGGCAGAGCCCCTGCGGCTTGAGCTCCCAACCGGTCGACCCCTGGAGATCCTCGAGCGAAAGCCAAAGATCGTCGCCATCCGCGGATGCGCTCGCCGCAGCGTAGGGTTCGCGCCCATAGATCACCGTAGCCGACATACGCTCTCCTTCGAACTTTCGAGTAAGCCGCTCGCAAAAGATCAGGAGCAGCCGCGCAAAAAGGCTTGGCGAGAAGGCGCGCAAGCGCCTGGACGAAGGGCAGCATCAGGGAGGTCGTTTGCCACGGCGCGAACGCGGATCCTATCATGCACGTATCGCGTCGCGCGATTCGGCGCGCCGTTTGTAGCGTCTTCGTCGCCGCCGCGCTGAGCTGCGCGCCGCGAGCGCCGGGTGAGGCGTTCTTCGTGGCGTCGACGCCATTCGAACGCCTGGCGGCGCGCTTCATCGGCGAGTCGGAGCTCCGCGATCCGCTCTTCGCCGATACAATCGGCATCCATTTCTACGATAACGGACTGCAGGACTACTCGGCCCACGGCCACGCGCTTCGGATACGCTGGTTGACGGCGTGGCGTGCGCGGCTCGCGCGCACGACGTTGCGTTCGCCGGACGACGACGCGGACGCACACGCGCTGCTCGACACGATCGATCTCGAGCTCTTCGAAAGCGCGACGGTCCGCCCGCTGAAAACCGACCCGACGCTCTACACGAGCGTCATCGGTCAAGCCATGTACACGCTCGTCGGCCGTCGTTATGCAAGCGCCGACGAACGGCTACGCCACGCGGCAGCGCGCTTGCAACTGATCCCGGGCGTCGTCGCTGCAGCGCAAGCGAATCTCGACCGTCCCGCGCGGGCCGCAACGTTACAGGCGCTCGATGAGAACGCGGGCAACGTGGCCCTGTACCGAAGCCTACCGGCAGAAGCCGCGCACGCGTCGCCGCAGACGCGCGCTGCGATCGTGCGCAGGCTGCCGTCCGCGCTTGCGAGTGTGCGTGCATTCTCGACGTATCTCCACGACCGCTTGCTGCCGCGCTCCGACGGCAACCCGCGCGTAGGCGCGCGCGTCTACGATCGCGAGTTGCGCCTCGCCAACGGCACGCTGCAAACGCGCGAGCAACTCGTGGCCGACGCGGAGGACGACTTCGCGCGCAACCGCCAGGAGATGCTGCGCCTCGCGCTCCCGTTCGACCGGCGCTTCTTCCCCGAGAAAGCCGCGGCCGAGTCCGCGCCCGATGCCGTCGACGTCGTCGTGCGCCGCGTCTTAAATCGCCTCGCGGAGGACCACCCGACGCGTTCCGCGATCTTCACAACGGCAAAAAGCGACGTGGCCGCAACCGTAGCGTTCTTGCACACGAAACCCGTCGTCGTTCTGCCCGCGCCCGACACGCTCGCCGTCGTACCGACACCGGGCTTTATGGCCGGCTTTTCAGGGGCGAGCCTCGACCCCGCCGGTCCCTACACGCCGCTCGTCGCATCGTATTACTACATCGATGAAATTCCAAATTCCTGGAGCGCCGCGCGCGTCGCATCGTATTTGCGCGACTATAACGATTACGAGCTGAAGCTGCTCTCGCTTCACGAGGCCGTACCCGGCCACTACGTTCAATTCCGATACAACGACCGCGTGCGCTCGGTCGTGCGACGCGTGTTGCCCAGCGGCTCGTTCGTCGAAGGCTGGGCCGTCTACACCGAGGGCATGATGCTCGACGCCGGCTACGGCAACGACGATCCGCGCTTGCGCTTGTTCCAACTCAAATGGCGCTTGCGCGAAGAGGCCGACGCGATCGTCGACGCAGAGTTCCACGCGGGCGATCTCACCCAAGGCCAGTTCGACGATCTCCTCGAGCGGCAAGCGTACCAAGAACGCTCTGAAGTGCAGACGAAATGGCACCGCCTGCAGCTCTCGCACGTGCAGTTGACGTGGTACTTCGTCGGGCTCGACGCGATCCGCCGCGCCGAAGCGGCGCAGCGCGCGAAGCTCGGCGCCGCTTTCGACGTCGCCGCCTTCAATGCGTCGCTGCTGCGCATGGGCAGCGTCGAACCGCGTTTTATCGAACCGCTGCTGGATCGCGAGCCCTCCGCACGGTAGATCACTGCGCGTCCAGCGACGCAATGCGAAAATTCCTTTCAAAGCGTTAAGGATCGGAGCGCGGACGATGTTGCCGGGCACGCGCATCGCGATGGAAGCACCAGTGCGGGAGCGCGAGCCTGCGCTGACCTGAGGGCGCCGGTACCCGCGCGCGCGAACGAAGACGGCATGCTCCTCCTCGGCATCGAGACATCGTGCGACGATACCGCGACGGCCGTCGTGCGCGACGCGCGTGACGTTCTCGCCAACGTCGCCACGAGTCAAGACGCCTTCCATGAAAAGTTCGGCGGCATCGTGCCGGAGATTGCGAGCCGTCAGCACCTCGCGCTGCTCAGCGCCGCGGTCGCCGACGCGCTCGAGCGCGCGAATCTCGGCCTCGAAGAACTCGACGGGATCGCGGTCACCGCGGGCCCGGGCCTCGTCGGCAGTCTCGTCATCGGCGTCGCTTCCGCCAAAGCGCTTGCCTTCGCGGCGCGCAAACCGCTCTACGCGGTCAACCACCTGCATGGCCACATCTTCGCGCCCTTTCTCGAGACGGCGAGCGAGCCCGAGTACCCGTTCCTCGCGTTGCTCGTCTCGGGCGGCCATTCGCAGCTCGTCCACGTCGCGGCGCCGTGCGACTTGCGCGTCGTTGCAAGAACGCGGGACGACGCGGCCGGCGAAGCCTTCGACAAGACGGCACGGCTGCTCGGATTGTCCTTCCCGGGTGGTCCAGCCATCGACCGGCTCGCACGCGACGGCGACCCGCGCGCGTTCGCCTTTCCCCGGCACCGCGCGGCCGGCGAAAATCTGGACATGTCGTTCTCGGGCGTCAAAACCGCGGTACGCTATTTCCTGGAAACGCCGGCCGGCCGGGCCGCCTCGCGCGCCGACGTGGCCGCGTCGTTCCAAGCGGCGATCGTCGACGTCCTCATCGATCGACTCGAGCGGGCCGCGCGACTGGCACCGTACCGGGCGGCGGTTCTCTCCGGCGGTGTCGCGGCGAACTCCGCGCTGCAAGCCGCGTTCCTTGCGTGGGGACGACGCCACGGCGTCCCCGCGCTGGTGCCGCAGCTTCGCTTTTGCACCGATAACGCCGCAATGATCGCCGCCGCCGCCGACCGGCAGGGCGCGGCCGTACGCACCGACCCCAAGACCCTCGCAGCCGATCCCAGCCTGCCCTTCGCGCTCGAACCGGTCGCCTAAGGAGGGCCGCTCTCCACAGAACGCTGCTCGCTGGGCTGTGGAAAATGTGCATTTCTATGCGGCACCTTGCCGGCGGGTCGCGTGTCGCGATGGTCGGACACCGTGCTCACGATCTCCTCACACGACGCCTTTCTGGCGGCGCTCGACGCCGCGCGCGAGGTCACGTGCGAGGCGTACGTTCTCGCGCCGTCGATGGTCGGAGCGTTCGAGGCGGCTGCGGCTCGGGGCGCCCATGTTCGAGTGCGCCTGGAGGCCGCTCCCTATGGGCGGGATGGCCGGCTCCCCGAGATCAATCGTGAGCGCGTCGCCGAGCTGCGGGCGCACGGCGTCGACGCGGCGCTCGCCGACGGCAGCGACCGCGTTCTGCACGCCAAGGTCGCTCTGGTGGACGGCGTCGCATGGCTCGACGACCGCAACTTCCCGCGCGGCGGCCCCGACCTCATCGTCCGCGACGACGATCCGGCCGATACGGCAGCCGTCGCAGGCGCGCTCGCCGGAGCGTCGCTGCCCGGCGACCGCGTCGCCCTCGATAAAGCGAGCGCGCTCGCGCTCGAAGCGCGCGCGCTGACGGAGCAGACGCCCGCGACCCTCGACATCTCGAGCGAATCGTTCGGATACGGCCCGATCGAGAAGCTGCTGCGCGAGGCCATCGCGCGCGGCGCGCACGTCCGGCTGCTCGTTTCGACGCTCGAGCTACACAAAGCCGTCCCGCAGGAGCTCGACGCACTGCGCCTGCTCGCCGGGGCCGAGATCCGCGCGCGCGCCGACGTCGATAAGCTTGCCGTCACGCCTGCCTGCGCCTGGATCGGCTCGGCGAACGCGACGGGCATTTATGCGAGCGATCCGCAGAGCGACTGGGGCGTCATCAGCGAGCATAGCGCCGCCCTCGCAGCCGTGGAAGCACGCTTCGAGTCGGCGTGGGAGCACGCGGCAACGGTCGCTCTGCCCCCAGCCCGGGGCGCCTGACGTTTCGCGCGCCGTACGCAACGGTACGACCACGTACGGAGGTCGGGCGTGCGCTTCATCTCGAGCTTTTTCCTATCGCTCGCAATAACGAGTGCGAGCGTGGCTGCCGCGACCACGCCGCCGATGGCGATGCCGGCCGCCTGGACGACGATGCGACTCGTTCCGTCGCTCAACGCCGTCGTTGCGTTTCACGGCGCGCCGCACTGGACGTTCGCGAGCGGTGGCACCTATTCGTCAAGCCCCGTCGTCGTCGACAACGTCGTGTACCTCACCGATAACGCCGGCAACGTCAATGCGCTCGACGTCGCGTCGGGACGGCGGATCTGGCACGCGAAACTCTCCAACGCCGTGATGACGGCACCGATTACCGCGCGTGGGCTCGTGTACGTCGGCGAAGGCAATGAAGATGCGACGACGTACGTGGCACGCCGCCACGTGCAGGTTGGCCTCGTCCGCAACGCACTCGTGGCGCTCGACGCGCGGACCGGGCGCGTGCGCTGGACATTCGCGCTACGCGGCACCGGCATGCCGACGGCTGCGCTCGTCGACGGCCTGCTCGTGCACCACGACGGTTTCGGCGATATCGTCGCGCTCGACGCGATTACCGGTGCCCTGCGCTGGCGACGCAACATTCAAGCCGCCTCCTCGATGTCTGCGGCCGTGCCGCTCGGCGACGGAACCATCGCGAGTGCCGGACTCTTTCCCAACATGGTGATCGCGGTCGCTGCGTCGGGTGGCGCGACGCGCTGGATCAAGCGATTCTCGGCGGCGCATTCGGGCATCGGCGACTGTCCGCTCGCCTCCGACGGCACGAACCTCTACGGCACGTACCTTGCGGCGGTCGACAAGCCGGTCGATCCCGGCGTGCGGGCAACGCATCACGTCTATGCGCTCCGCGCGAGCGATGGCGCGCTCGTGTGGGACCGCGCGCTCGAGCGCGGTGACACGCCGCCGCGCAATGAGGCGGCAATCCCGATCGTCGTCGACGGCGTCGTCTACGACGGCAGCGCCGTCGGTACGTATATGCACGCGCTCGATGCCAAGACGGGACGCGTCCTGTGGACGCGCCAGACGAAGGGCGAAGTCAAAGGCGCGCCCGTGCTCGTCGACCGTACGCTCTATTTCGGTGACCTGCACGGCTATTTGTGGGCGCTCGATGCGAAGTCGGGAGCGGTGCGCGGCGCATTGCGCACGGGCGTTCGCTTCAACGTGGGATCCGCGGTCGCGGTCGGCCAATCGCTCGTGATCGGCAGCATCGAGGGCATCGTCGTCATGCTGCCGCTCGCCGAAATCGCCGGAGCAAAAGACGTTTGAAGTTCGCTCGCCCGCTCATCGCTTGCGTCGCACTCGCACTCGCACTCGCAAGTACGCCGCTGCACGTCGCTTCGCAAGTGGCACCACCGCACCCGCCCGAAGGCAGCGTCCCGGGCGAAGGTTCGACGTTCACGCAACGCGTCGAACTCGGCGCGACGCACCGCCGCCTCGAACGCGAGCACATCAAGCACGTCGTCATCATCGTGCAAGAGAACCGCTCGGTCGATAATTTTTTCCAGGGCTTTCCGGGGGCAGATACGGTTGGCTTCGGCTCGACGCACGACGGTGCCGTCGCGTTGCACGCCGTCAGCCTTTCGTATCCGACCGACGTCGACCATCAGCATCGTGCGTGGTTGACCGAATACGACAATGGACGGATGGACGGCTGGGATCGCGTCGCAACGCAGCCGGCACAACCCTATGCCGATTTCCCCTACGCCTTCGTGCCGCGCGCGCAGATCGAGCCGTACTGGCAGATGGCGCTGCACTACACGTTTGCCGATCGAACCTTTCAATCCAATACGGGGCCGAGCTTTCCGGCGCACCTGTATCTGATCGCCGGCGAATCCGGCTTTGCGGCGAATAATCCCAACCACATTGAGACGAGCCGCTTCGCCTGGGGCTGCGACTCGCCGCCGACTGCGACCGTCTCGGTGATTGCGGCGAGCGGCGAGGAAGAACCGGGACCTTTCCCATGCTACAATTTCCCGACGCTCGCCGATCTCTTGGATCACGCGGGCGTCGCGTGGCGCTACTATGCGCCTGCCATCAATCATCGTGGCAGCATCTGGTCCGCGTACGATGCGATCCGTCACATTCGTTACGGCCCCGGCTGGAACAACGTGATTTCGCCGGAAACACGCGTGCTCGCCGACGCAAACGCGGGCGACTTGCCGCCGGTCACGTGGGTCGTGCCCAACGCCTCGAATTCCGACCATCCGTTTCCTTTGCGCAAAAGCAACTACGATCTCGCGATCGCGGGCCAGCACGGACCGCAGTGGGTGGCGTCGGTCGTCAATGCGATCGGTGGGGGCCCCGATTGGAAAGACACGGCGATCGTCGTCGTCTGGGACGATTGGGGCGGCTGGTACGACCACGTCGCGCCGCCGCAACTCGACCGCATGGGACTCGGTTTTCGCGTGCCGATGATCGTCATCTCGCCATACGCACGCAGGCATTACGTCTCGCACGTGCGGCACGAGTTCGGCAGCATCATCAAGTTCGTCGAGAACGTCAACGACCTGCCCTCGCTCGATACGACCGACGACCGCTCCGACGCCCTCTTCGACTGTTTCGATTTCGACGACCCGCCCGCGGCGTTCACGCCGATTCCGCTCGGAGGTCCGGTTACGTTCAACCCGGTTCGCGGCAACGACGTTCCACCCGACGACGATTTCTGAACAGGCATCGAGCCGATTTTTCATCGAAATCGGCGTGGCGCATACTCCAGGACAATCACTCCAGGCTCATGACATAAACTAACGCAATATGCTCATGTCACGAAGGCTTCGAGATCGCCGCGCAAGATGGCGGGCATGAGCAGTGGAAACGGCCTGATCGTCCCGGCCGCGTGACCGTTAGCGGCCACAATGGCCGCGACGTACCGACCGGAACACTTCGCAATATCTTCCGTCAAGCCGGATGGGAATGGCAATGAAATACTACGTAGTCTACGAGCGAGCCGACGACGGTGGCTGGGGAGCCTATCCGCCCGACCTCCCCGGAGTCGGCGTCGTCGCCGACACCCGTGAAGAAGCGCGCGAGTCTGTGCGAAAAGCTATCGAAATGCACCTCGCCGGCCTACGCGAAGATGGTGCACCCGTTCCCGAGCCGTCAGGTGAATTCGTCGAGATCATGTGAAAGCAGGCCTGAGCGAAAGCGTGAGCGACGAAAACGCGCTCACGCAGGGGGCGTTGCACCATCTGCTACGCGGCGCAGGCGCGTCGAGGCCGCGTCACGTGCAGGACTGTAGCGGCGCGGCTGCCGAGGCGGTTGCCGCGAGACGGGCCAAGGCTAGGTCCTATGACGGCGCCGGCGCACGAACGCATCCGCCGCCGCACGCCGAGTCTGATCGAGCCGCATGACGACGGTCGGTTCCTGCGCGGCGGTACGATCGCGCTTGCGAGGTGCACGTCGAGCGTCGCATAGTTCACGCGATGCGCGAGCGCCGCGCGTTCGGAAGCGAGCTTGTCGATCTCCTCGCGCACGCTCGAAAGTTGCGACTGCACGGCGAGCACCTCCGAGATGCGTCCCGAACCATCAATGATCTTCGATGTCGCCTTCGGTGCGCCGGAGGTTGCGTAGCCGAGCCGCATCGTCGACGAGCGCGTTACCGACGTCCTCAGCATCGACAGTCCGCGAGCGGACGACGCCGAGAGCAGCGAGGCGCGCGACCGCGGCATCGAATCGTCCGCTGGGCACATCGATCTTGAAGACAGCGCGGCAGCGGACTTCATGCCGCCCAAACGCTCGGCGAGTGTTGTGCGTGATGACGCGGCCGCAGCGCGCTCGAGCGTTAGCTGGCTTTTTGGCCGCTTCCGGTGACGGCGTGCGCTAGCATCTGCGGTTAATCTGCGACGCGGCGAGCGCGCCATGGCCGAGCGCGTGTAAGATTGCGGTTCGGCAGCGAAAGAGGGTCTGCTGAACACGCCAGGGTTGCCCCCCGATGGCGCGTACGAAGATACCGCCGTAGGCGGGGACGCCGACGCCGACGCGCACGTCCGGGTCGGGCACGACGGCGTCGCAGATCTCTGCGAGACCACCGTACGTCGCCTCAGTCGCGTCGCCGGCGCAAAACAGTAGCGTGCCGGCGCAGGAGAGTGGCGCGTCGAGCACTCCCTTCAGCTCGCACGCATCGTGCGCCAGAAGGCGCGTGTCGTCCTCAATTCGCGTTCGCAGCGCAATGTGTGCCGCGGCATTTGCGCGCGTCACGACGTCGAGTGACAGGTAGCGTGCGCCGGCTGCCAGCGAGACGTTGGTAACGCCGGCATGAAACGCATCGTCGAATGCGACGAGCGGCTCGGCAATGAGTTGCAAGAAACCGTCACGCTCCACGCGCCAGTGGGCATCGTTCGCCGAGGCTTCACCGCCGCCGAATGCACGTGATGCGGCTTGGGCTCGCACGCACAAACGCGCGCCTGCAGCGACCGAGCCGCGCGTTTGGAAGCGGTCACCGCGCAAAAAGCCCGGCCCGAGTTTTTGCATGACGACCGTGACGCCACCGTCACGACGTGCGAACGGGCCTCCTAGCCGAACGAGCCCCTCGCAACGCAGGTCCGAGAGATACGTACGCCCTCCGCGCGCGGCCGCAGTCAGCGACAGAGAGCCCGTCAGGGCGGCATCCCCGACGCGTCCAAAAGTGCCGCGGCGATAAGGAAATCGACGACGGTCTCGGTGCCGACGCCGTGGCGCAGATCCGTGAACACGAACGGGCGGTCGCCGCGCGCCGCGCACGCATCGCGCCGCATGCGTTCGAGGTCCGCTCCGACGTGCGGCGCCAGATCGATCTTGTTGATCACGAGCAGGTCGGCGCGCGAGACGCCTGGACCGCCCTTCGCGGGGATCTTGTCGCCACCGGCAACGTCGATCACGTAGATCGTGACGTCGGCCAAATCGGGGCTAAAGGTTGCGGCCAGGTTGTCGCCGCCGCTTTCGATCAACGCGAGCTGCAATCCGGGGAGACGCGCTTCGAGCTCAGCGAGGGCAGCCAAATTCATCGACGCATCTTCGCGGATCGCCGTGTGCGGGCAGCCGCCCGTTTCGACGCCGACGACGCGTTCGGGTGGCAAGCACCCGCTGCGCACCAGGATCAGCGCGTCCTCCTTCGTGTAGATGTCGTTCGTGACCACCGCGATGTCGAAGCGCGGCGAAAGGGCGCGCGAGTTGCTCGACGAGCGCGGTCTTGCCCGCGCCGACGGGGCCGCCCACGCCGATCCGCACGGCGTTCACGAAGCGAAGAGCCGGCCCGTCAGCCGGCGATGGGCGAGTGCATCGATCTCCTGCGCGAAGGCCCAGGCCGCGAGGTCAGCGCAGCGCCGCGCACGCGCGGCGCTGGCGGCGCTGCGCGCGAGCGGCTCGTGCAGCGTCGCCCGTACGCGCGCAACGTCGCGTTGCCCGAGCGGCATGGCGCGCGCCGCTGCCGACGCGAGCGCACCGAGCGCGAGCGCCCCATACGCTTGGAGCGTCTCATCGACGGGCGCGTGAATCGCGCGCGATGCGAGTCCAAGCGCGACTGCCGGGTGGCCGAACGCGCCTTCCTGCATCACGGCGGAACGGTACGCCGCCAACGGCAAATCGTCGAACCCGATCGCTGCGAACGTATCGAGCATCGAGACGGTCATGCGGCGCAGTCCGGCCCGTACTTCGCTCGCAAAGATCATCGCCGCAAGCGTCGCATCGACGTCGCCGACTTCGTCTACCTCGGCACGCACGATCGCGATCGCGCGAAGATCGCACGGTTCGAGCGACCCCGCCAGATACGAACGCAGCCACGTCAGCAGCGTTTCGCGATCGCACACGCGGCCGCCGTCGATGGCGGTTTCCAAGCCGAAAGAATGCGAAAAACTCCCGGTCGGAAACGTCCCGTCGGTCATTTGGAGCAGCGGCAAGAACCAGCGACTCACGAGAAACCGTCATCGTGACCGTGCGGCGCGTGGGCGTGCCGGAATGGCGCGGCGACTTTGCGACGAACGCGCGCGAACACAACGCCGCTTTCGCGCAGCAACGCCTCGACCAGCCGGTCGTAGCGCAGTACGAGTTCGCGGCCCTCGAACTGGACCGGCAAGTGACGATTGCCGAGCGCATGTCCCAGCCGGGCGGCTGCTTCCAACGTTTGCGGCTTCGCCACGAGCAGTTCGTCTACGGCAACGTCGACGTAGATCACGCGCTCGGAATCGGCGAAGACGACGTCTCCGTCGCGCAACGCAGCCCCGCTCTCGAAACGCAATCCGAGCTCGCCGACGCTCGCGCGTAAGCGGATGATGCGGCGCGCGAGGTCGTCGCTCGCGATCTCGACCCGCTCCACACGCCGGCCATCGATCGCGAAATTGGCAATCGTCCCAAGGACGCGTGCTGCGATCGAAACGCTCAAAACAGCGCGTACCGCTGCGCGAGCGGGAGTTCGGCAAGCGGTTCGCATGTCAGCAACTCACCGTCGGCGCGGACTTCGTACGTGCGCGGATCGACCTCGATACGCGGCAGCGCGTCGTTGCGCACCATCTGTGCCTTTCCGATGTCGCGGCAGCCGCGCACCGCAACGAAGCGCCGCGACGTCGGATGCCGCTCCGCAAGCCCGGCATCGAGGGATGCCTGCGAGACGAACGTGAGCGCGGCGTGCTGCGGTGCGCGTCCGGACGCGACCCACATCGGGCGCATGCGCACGGGCTCGGGCGTCGGAATCGACGCGCCGGGATCGCCCATCGCCGCCCATGCGATCGAGCCTCCCTTGATCACGAGTTCAGGCCGTACGCCGAAGAAGGCCGGCTTCCACAACACGAGGTCGGCGAGTTTGCCGACGGTGACCGAGCCGACTTCGTGCGCGATGCCGTGCGTGATCGCCGGATTGATCGTATATTTTGCAACGTAGCGTTTCGCGCGTTCGTTGTCGTTGCGCTCCGAGTCACCGGCGAGCGGTCCGCGTTGCAAGCGCATCTTGTGCGCCGTCTGCCACGTGCGCGTGATAACTTCGCCGATGCGGCCCATCGCTTGCGAGTCCGAAGAAATCATACTGAGCGCCCCGAGATCGTGCAGGATGTCTTCTGCCGCGATCGTCTCGCCGCGGATGCGCGAGTCGGCAAAGGCGACGTCTTCGGCAATCGCCGGACTGAGGTGATGGCAGACCATCAGCATGTCGAGGTGCTCGGCGATCGTATTGACGGTGAACGGCCGAGTCGGATTCGTCGACGAAGGCAAAACGTACGGCTCCGAAGCGATGCGCAGGATGTCGGGCGCATGACCGCCGCCTGCGCCCTCGGTGTGATAGGTGTGGATCGTGCGCCCGGCAATCGCGCGAATCGTCTCCTCGACGAAACCTGTCTCGTTGAGGGTGTCCGTATGAATCGCGATTTGGGTGTCGGTTGCATCGGCGACCCGTAAGGCCGTGTCGATCGCAACCGGCGTCGAACCCCAATCCTCGTGCAGCTTGAGGCCGATCGCGCCGGCATCGATCTGTTCGTGCAGCGCCGCCTCGCCGCTCGCATTACCTTTGCCCAGGAAACCGACGTTGACGGCAAGCGCATCGCTCGCTTCGAGCATGCGCGCGAGATGCCACGCGCCGGGCGTACACGTCGTCGCGTTCGTCCCTGAAGCGGGGCCGGTGCCGCCGCCGAGCAGCGTCGTCACGCCACTTGCGAGGGCGACGTCGACCTGTTGCGGAGCGATGAAGTGCACGTGAGCATCGATGCCGCCGGCGGTCAGAATGCGGCGTTCGCCCGCGATCGCTTCGGTTGCGGCGCCGACGACCATGCCCGGCGTGATGCCGTCCATCGTCCACGGATTGCCGGCTTTTCCGATACCGGCGATACGGCCGTCGCGAATGCCGACATCCGCTTTCACGACGCCGGACGCATCGAGAATCAATGCATTCGTGATCACGGTATCGAGGACGCCCTCCGCCCGCGTCGCCGTTGGATGCTGCCCCATGCCATCCCGAAAGACTTTGCCGCCCCCGAACGTCAACTCATCGCCATATCCGCAGCGGTCGGCCTCGACCTCGATGACGAGCGCCGTGTCCGCCAAGCGCACGCGGTCGCCCGTTGTGGGTCCATAGAGCGCGGCGTACCGCGCGCGGTCGATGCGCATCAGTCGCGCAGCGCCGCTTCGTGCGTCGCCGGATCGTCGAGAGCGCCTTGCGTGAGACCGCGCAGGCCGACGATGCGCCGCTCGCCGCCAACGGCAACGAGCGCGACCGGCCGTTCGATGCCCGGCTCGAAGCGCACGGCCGTGCCGGCCGCGATATCGAGGCACATGCCGTAGGCGCTGGCACGATCGAAAACGAGCGCGGCATTGACTTCGAAGAAATGCACGTGCGAGCCGACTTGGATCGGCCGGTCGCCGCCGTTCGCGACCCAGACCTCCGCACGCGCTCGGTCCGCACGCAGCGCGACCGTTCCCGTCTCGACGCTGACCTCACCGGGAATGAGGGAGTCGCTGCCCGTCATGGGATCGGCTGATGGATGGTGACGAGCTTGGTGCCATCGCGAAACGTTGCCTCGATCTGCACGTCCTCGAGCATCTCGGGCACGCCTTCCATGACGTCGTCGCGGCCGAGCACCGTGCGTCCGCGTTGCATCAACTCGGCGACCGAGGCGCCGGCCCGCGCTTCTTCGAGCACGAATGATGCGATGACGGCGATCGCTTCGGGATAATTCAAACGCAAGCCGCGCGCGCGCCGGCGTAATGCCAGGTCGGCCGCGACCGTAAGCAAGAGTTTATCGCGTTCGAGATCGGTGAGATGCATCGACATCCTCGCTACTGGGCTTCCGAGCGTTCCGAAGGGCCGCATGCGTTCCCTTCGCTTGCCGTCTTGCGCGCGGCTCGTACAAGCTCCACGACACATCGTTAAACAAATTCACATAGACCGCGCGGCACGCGTGGCTTATCGTTCTGCCCACCCTCCCACCTCCGAGCCCGCATCTCCGCTTTGAGAGGTTGCTCTTGGCCCTCGCACCAGAGACGACGCCCGTAACGGCGCCTGCTCCGTCACGCCGCTACAATCGCTTTGTCAGTAATCCGGTCCTCGAAGACTACGCGTTGCGCTATGCGCCGCGATCGTTTCGCAAGTGGTCCGAGTACGCCGTCGCGACCGCCGCGCTGGGTGGCATCGCGTATCTCGCAGACTTCGCCATCGGCGGCTCGATCGCAATTAGCTCCGGGTTTCTGAACGCATTCTGGGCCATTCTCGCGGCGGCCACGATAATATTTCTGACCGGAATACCGATCGCATACTACTGTTCGAAGTACAACGTCGACATGGATCTCCTGACGCGCGGTGCTGGATTCGGGTATCTCGGGTCGACGATCACGTCGCTCGTGTATGCGTCCTTCACCTTCATCTTTTTCGCGCTCGAAGGCTCGATCATGGCGCAGGCCTTTAAGTTGTATTTCGGCCTTCCGTTGCCCATCGGCTACGCGCTCGGGTCGCTCATCATCATTCCGCTCGTCGTCTTCGGCATGACGCTGCTTTCGCGGTTGCAGGTTTGGACGCAGCCGGTCTGGCTCATCATGATGTTCGCGCCGTTCTTCGCCGTCCTCATCCGCGAACCGAGCTCCTGGTCGAACTGGTTCGGCTTCGCCGGAAAATCGCCGAGCGGCTCGCACTTCGACCCGCTGCTCTTCGGTTCGGCGTGCGGCGTGGCGCTCTCGCTCATCGCGCAGATCGGCGAGCAAGTCGACTACCTGCGCTTCATGCCCGATAAACGCGGCAAGAACGACGCCGCAAAGAGTGTGCCCTGGCAGTGGTGGCTTGCGGTGCTCGCGGCGGGACCCGGTTGGGTCGTCCTCGGCGCGATCAAACAGTTGGGCGGCTCGTTCTTCACCGCGCTCGCCGTGCGCCACGGCGTCCCGATCGGCGATGCGAACGAACCGATCCAAATGTACGTGCAAGGCTTCAAAAACATCTTCTCGAGCCCCGCGCTCTACCTCGCAGCCGCCACGTTCTTCGTCGTGCTCTCGCAAATCAAAATCAACGTGACCAATGCGTATTCGGGCTCCCTGTCGTGGTCGAACTTCTTCGCCCGTTTCTTGCACGCGCACCCGGGCCGGGTCGTGTGGCTGTTGCTCAACGTCGGTATCTCGCTCACGCTCATGGAGCTCGGTGTTTTTTCGACCCTGCTCTGGGTGCTCGGCTTCTACTCGAACGTCGCGATTGCGTGGATCGGCGCAATCACCGCGGACCTGGTCATCAATAAGCCGCTCGGCCTGAGCCCGAAGTACATCGAGTTCAAGCGTGCGCATCTCTACAACTTCAACCCCGTCGGCTTCGGATCGATGCTCGTCGGCGCGATCATCTCGGTCATCGCGTTCTTCGGCGTGCTCGGTCCAGGGCCGCAAGCGTTCTCGACGTTCATCGCCCTCGGCGTCGCATTCGTCCTGACGCCCATCCTCGCCATCGTCACCAAGGGCAAGTACTATCTCGCGCGGCCTGACTCGTCGTCCCTCGTCGCTTCACGCGACGACATGGCGACCTGCCAGCACTGTGGTTTCGATTACGAACGGACCGACATGGCGTACTGTCCCTTCATCACCGCACCGATCTGTTCGCTCTGTTGCAGCTTGGAAGCGACGTGTCACGACATGTGCAAGACCGTTCCGCAAGTCGTCGCCGTTCCGTCCGCCGCGGCGATCTAGTGCTTTCTTTCGTAAATAGCCGCAAACAAAGCGAGAGCGATTTTTCGGTCTCGCAAGGAGCGAGAAGCGATGAAGGGCAGAGCCCTTTGAGCGACGAGCGACGCAGTGAGACCGGAAAAGCGCCGAGCGACTTTGCGGCTATTTACGAAAGAAAGCACTAGGCGCGACGTGGCACGCTACGACTTCCGCTGCGCAGGCGGGTGCGGCACCTTCGAGCAGAGCCGGCCGATGGATGCGCCGGCCGCCGCGCTCTGTCCGCGCTGCGGCAGCGCCGCGCGGCGCGTCTTTGCGGCGCCGCTCTTGACGCGACGCGATACACCGCTCCGTAAGGCGCTCGCTCGCGAAGCGCGCACGTCGCACGAACCCGAGATCGTGCAACGGCCCCTGGGCCCGCCAACCTCAACGCAACAGTAAACACAGGCTCGGGCCGGAGATTTCTTTTGGACGTTGTCTTTAGCGTGGATCAACGCAGATCGATGCGCGATCAACCGGTGCCCGGGCATAACCGCTGGCATCCCGATGTGCCTGCGGTCGCGTCGGTCAAGCCTGGCAGCGCCGTGCGCATCGAATGCCGCGAATGGACGGACGGCCAGATCGTCAACACCGATTCGGCGGCCGACGTGCGCGACGTCAACCTCGACGCGGTCCACATGCTCAGCGGCCCAATCGCGGTCGAAGGGGCAGAACCGGGCGATCTGCTCGTCGTCGACATCCTCGACCTCGGTCCATGTCAGCCGCCCCGTGACGTCGGGGACGTTGCCGGCCAAGGCTGGGGCTACACCGGAATCTTCGCGAAGACGAACGGCGGCGGATTTCTCACCGAGGACTTTCCCGATGCGGCGAAAGCGATCTGGGATATCCGCGGACCCTACGTCACGTCCCGTCACTTGCCCGGCGTGCGTTTCGCCGGAATCACGCACCCAGGCCTGTTCGGCGTCGCACCGTCGGCAGAGCTTCTGGCAGAGTGGAATGCGCGCGAAGCGGCCTTGATTGCGACGGACCCGTCGCGCGTTCCACCGCTTGCACTTCCACCGCTCGAGAAGGACGCGCTCATCGGCACCCTGCGCGGACCCGAGCTCGCGCGCATCGCGCGCGAAGGCGCTCGGACGGCGCCGGCGCGCGAGAACGGCGGCAACCATGACATCAAGAATTTTACGCGCGGCGCACGCGTCTACTATCCGGTGTTCGTTCCCGGCGCGAAGCTTTCAGGCGGCGATCTTCACTTCAGTCAAGGCGACGGCGAGATCACGTTCTGCGGCGCAATCGAGATGGGCGGCTTCATCGATCTCGGCATCGACCTCATCAAAGGCGGCATGTCGAAGTACGGCGTGACGACCAATCCGCTCTTCATACCCGGACCGCTCGAGCCACGCTACAGCACGTTCTTGTCCTTCATCGGCATCTCGGTCGAGAACGGCGAGAACAAGTATCTCGATGCGACCGTCGCCTATCGGCGCGCCTGCATGAACGCCGTAACCTATTTACAGAAATTCGGCTACTCCGGCGAACAGGCGTATCTCATTCTCGGCTCCGCACCGATCGAGGGACGGATCAGCGGCATCGTCGACATTCCCAACGCCTGCTGCACGGTCTATCTTCCGACCGAGATCTTCGATTTCGACATCATACCGAGCACCGCGGGGCCGCTGCGCGCCGAGCGGGGTGCAGCCGCTTCATAACCGGCTCCCGTTACGGCGGCGCTGCGAGCGCGTGATGCGCAGCGAGCGACGCGCGGACGCGGTCGAGCGGCAACGCGAAAAACGTTACGCCGCTTTCGCCCGTCATCGTCTTCGCGGAAAAGAGCGCATCGTCGATCGCGGCTTCCGTTGCCTCGACGGTTGCGGAGAAGATCTGGTCCATCGTGTCGTCATCGTGCACGAGCGCCGTCGGCTTCGTGCGCGACACATCGCGCGGATACCGGTGCGTCGTGCTGAACGCGATGAAGAGATCGCCGCTGGAGACGTGGGACGTCGCGCCGGTACGCGCGAGACCGAGCGCCGCGCGCTTAGCGACTTCGTAGAGTTGCCGATGGTCGAGCGGAGCATCGGTCGCGACGACGATGATGATGCTGCCATCGGCGGCGCGACCGCTTACCGGATTGTAGGCGTGGCTCGGAAAGATCGGTTCGTCGACCCCTGCCAGCTCGCGTCCGACCGGCACGCCGGCGATCTGCAGTTCATCGCGCGTGCCGGTATTGACGTTCACGAGCACGCCGACGGTATACGACCCGGCATCGGAATGCGCCAGGCGCGATGCCGAGCCGATCCCGGCCTTGAAGCCGAACGCGCGCATGCCGGTGCCCGCGCCAACATCGCCGCGCGCGAACGTTCCGCTCTGCGCGCCGTCGAGCGCCGTCACCGTATCTCGCGGTGAGACGTGGCGACCTTGAATGTCATTGAGACCCTGATCGTCGCACTCTGCAACGACCGGCAGCGGAACGTCATCCCGAATCCCGATTTGCGGATGCCGCGTAATCAACCAGTCGATGACGCCGTCGTCGACGCGCGCGACGTTGAGCGTATTCGTCAGCGCGATCGGGACTTCGAGAAAGCCCGCTTCGTTCACCCAATGCGCACCCGAGAGTTCGCCGTTGCCGTTGAGATCGTAGGTCGCCGCGGCCACGCGCTCGTTCCAAATATCGTCAGCGGGCACGACGACCGTCACACCCGTTCGCACGGGGCCGCTGCCGGGCACGAGCCGACCTGTGCCGGAGACCTTCGTTACCGCTCCGACCTTGACGCCCGGCACGTCCGTGATCAAGTCGAGCGGGCCCGCACGCATGGTGCCGACGGCAATGCCCGAGCCGTTATGTCCGGCGAAAGCGCCGACGGGCGCGAGTGCGACGCAACCCGCCAGCAGTATCGACGCGAGCCTGGGCGAAGCGACATGCATGAAGTCTTGGCCTCGTCTCGTTGCAGTGTCGGCGCTCGTCTGTGCCATGCAGTCATCTGCTTTTGCCATCTCGACTGCACCCGCTCCAACTCCCCCTGCGTCGCACAAAGTCACGTACACGTACAAGACCTATCTCGAGCCCGGCCGCATCGGACCCGGCTTGCGCGGCAATCTCAACGAAGACTTCGGCACGCTGCAATTGACCTTCAATCCCGACAAGATCATTTCAGGGACGTACCGGCCGGATTACGGCAACTTCGTCAACGTTACGGGTGGCATCACGGGCCCCAGAAGATTTTACCTTTCGTTCGGTTCGGGCAACCTGCGCATGGACGGACACTTCGCGACCCATGGTTTGGTTGCTAACAGCCAAGGCGTGGCTGCCGGCGGCCGCTATTGGCGGCCGCTATTGGCGGCTGCACGCTGAATTTGCATATACCTAAATAGCCGCGGTCAGCGCTGCTCCCAACTCCAGCGGCGCACGCCGGTGCCGACGACGTCGCGTTCGAGCGCGTGTAAGCGCGCTTCGAGTTCGGTGCGCGGCTCGGCGGCGGCGAGCGCGAGCGGCGCCCGCGCCAGAACCTCGCCCCGATCGACCGCGACCGAGACGCGATGCACGGTCGCACCAGCCCAACCCTTACCGGCGGCTAGCGCGTCGTCGAAGGCGTGTACGCCGCGGAAGGCCGCGAGCGACGTGCCGTCGGGCATCGTGACCGTCTCCACCGCCGGATCGAGCGGCAGAAACGCCGGATGCAAGTTGAGCAGTTCGGGAAAGCGCGCGATGAAGGGCGGCGGTAAGACGTGCATCCAGCCGAGCATGAGCACGAGCTCGGGTTCGGTCGCCGCGACCGCGGCGAGCACGCGCGCGTCGTACGCTTCGCGCAGCTCGACGCTGCGCTCCCACACCACGACCTCCGCCGGGACGTTCGCCGTTGCCGCACGTTCGAGCACGCGCGCGCGCGGACGATTCACGATCAGTGCCGCGACCTCGAGCGGCACGCGGCCGGTCCCCGACGCGGCGAGCACGCCCTCGAAATTACTGCCGTTGCCGGAGGCCAAGACCGTCGCGCGCCAACGCCGGCCGCGCCGTCCCGGATCGACGTTCTCGACCGCGCGCGCGCCGGCGTGCCGCTCGTAATACGCGACGATTCCTTCGTTAACGACCGGAATGAGTGCCTGTCGATAGCCGCGCTCGCGCAGCGAAAAGAGTGCCGCGTGCAACAGATCGCGGCCGAGGCCGGTCCCGCGCGCTCGCTGCGCCACGCCGAATGGACCGAAAATTCCAACCGATGGCCGCTGCCGCCACGCGCGCAGCCAATGGTACGGCAAGCCGTGCGGATCGTACGCGGCGAAGCCGACCGGGCCCACTGCATCTTCGGCGATCCAAATGCCGCCGGCCGCCGCTTCGCTCGACCACGCACCGCCGAATTCCGCATCGATCCACGCGAGGATGCGCTCGGGCGTGCGATGCTCCCGCAGCGGGCGTAAGCCGCGCCGGTCCAGCGCTTCGAGCGCGTGATGGACCTCCGCTTGCGTAAAACGCGCGTCGGAGAGATCCGCGAGCATGTTGACGTAGTGCAGAGCCGCGCTCGCAATCAGCGCGCGGGGTGAATCACGACGGGCGGGTCGCCCGCTTTGCGTTGCTCGACCCACCCCGCAATGACGGCACCCGGCACGGCGTTCTTCGCTTTGCCGGCGTCGCCGAGCGGCACGATCAACGTGTAACCGAGGCCCATGTTGAGCGTTCGATAACGTTCTTCGTGGGTGAGTTCGCCGCGCGAGATCAACTCGGACATCAGGGGCGGCACGCTCCAGCGCGACTGCTCGAAGACGGCCTTGCACGCGGACGGCAACGTGCGCGGCACGTTTTCGAGCAGGCCACCACCCGTGATGTGCGCCATCGCCTTCACGTCGGCAACGGCTTCGATCGCGCGCACGGCGTCGTAGTACGACGGATGCTCGGCCAGCAACGCATCGACATACGTGCCTGCGCCGAACGGCACTTCCCATTCGCTTACGGGGATCAACGAGCGCGCGAGCGAGTAGCCGTTGGTGTGCAGGCCGGCCGCAGGCAGACCGACGATCGCATCGCCCGGCCCGACACGCGCGTGGTCGGGTAGCGCGCCCGCCGCGACGATACCGACGATCGTGCCGGCGAGATCGAAATGATCCGGCTCGTAAAGGCCCGGCATCTCGGCCGTCTCGCCGCCGAGCAGCGCGCACGCATTCGCGGCACAGGCTCGTTGGACGCCGGCGACGATTGCGCCCGCGACGTCGGGATCGAGCTTGCCGACCGCGAGATAGTCGAGGAAAAAAAGCGGCTTGGCGTTGACGACGAGGATGTCGTTGACGCAGTGGTTCACGAGGTCCGCGCCGACGGTGTCGTAGCGGCGCGCTTGCGCTGCGATCAGGATCTTCGTTCCGACGCCGTCGGTCGACCCTACGAGGAGGCGGCCGTCTTCGCCGGGCAAACGAAAGAGCCCGCTGAACCCGCCGATGGCGCCGACTTGATCGGGGTGCCGCCAACCCGCGGTGACGTCGCGATAGCGCGAGACCGCTGCGTTCCCGGCCGTGATGTCGACGCCCGCGCGTGCATAGGCGTCGTTCGAATCGCTCATGTCGTCATTTCGCGTTCCACGGTTGGGTACCGAGTCCCACCGGGCAGCGATTCGATTACCGCTCGTCGAATAGGCTCAGATGCAGATCCATGTCTTATCGGGCGCTCCCGCTGCGCTGCGCGCCGGAGCCCTTGTCGTCCCCGTCTTCGCGGATGGTCGCCTCGAGGGTGCGGCCAGGACCGCCGACGCAGAGCTCGACGGTGCGATTGCGGAGGTTTTCGCGTCGGGTGAAATCAAGGGCGGCGCGAACGAAACGGCGTTGCTGCACGCGGCATCGCACGCCGTCAAACGCGTACTCGTCGTCGGCCTCGGGGACCGCGCGAAGTTCGAAGCATCGTCGCTTGCGAAATATGCGGGGACCGCGGTGCGTTTGCTCGGCAAACGCAACGTCACGTCGATCGCGTTCGCGCTGCCGCTCGAAGCGCAGCCCTACCCGGCGCTGGCTACCTCATTCATCGTGGAAGGTGCGCTCGGCGGGACGATCGATGCCACGACGTACCGCACCGAACCCGACGAGCCGATCGTTCTCGATGAGATCGTTCTGGTTGCGACGGCGGACGCGCACGAGTTCGATCGCTCCGCTCTCGAAGCGGGCGCCGAGCGCGGACGCATTCTCGGCGAAGCGGTCAACCTCGCGCGAATCCTTGCGTTGACGCCGGCCAACGACATGACGCCGACGCATCTCACGAAACGCGCCGAAGAACTCGCACAAAAATACGGCTTGGCCTATCATGCGCTCGACGAAGCGCAGATGCGCGAGAAAGGCATGGGCGCGATCCTCGGCGTTTCGCGCGGCAGCGACGAGCCCGCGACGATGACGGTCCTGGAATACGAGGGCGATCCCGATTCGACGGAAAAGCTCGCGCTCGTCGGCAAAGGGCTCACATTCGATAGCGGCGGCATCTCGATCAAGCCGGCCGAGAACATGCACGAGATGAAGTACGATATGTGCGGCGGTGCGGGCGTCATCGCCGCGATGGCGGCGATCGCGCAACTGCGGCCCAAGGTCAACGTCATCGGCGTCGTACCCTCGAGCGAGAACCTGCCGGGTCCGCGCGCGGTCAAACCGGGCGACGTGCTGCGCGCGATGAACGGCAAGACGATCGAAGTCATCAACACCGACGCCGAGGGACGCCTCATCCTTGCCGATGCGCTGTGTTACGCACGCGAGCTCGGCGCAACGAAGATCGTCGATGCCGCAACCCTCACGGGCGCCATGGTCATCACGCTCGGCCACACCGCGACCGGCACGATCTCCAACGATGATGCGTTTCGGGACCACTTTCTCGACGTCGCCAAAGAGACGACCGAGAAATATTGGCCGCTGCCGCTCTACGACGAGTTCTCCGCCACGGTCAAGAGCGAGATCGCCGATCTGCGCAATTCGGCGGGGCGCGCGGCAGGCAGCTTGACGGCTGCGGCCTTCCTCAAAGCCTTCGTCGGCGAAATACCGTGGATCCACCTCGATATCGCGGGCACCGCGTACACCGATGCGGAGACGTCGTTTCTCGCGAAGGGTCCGACGGGGTATCCGGTGCGCGCGTTCGTTGCACTCGCCGAGGACGCCGCAAAGAACGGTGCGGGGTCACGCAACGGTGCAGCCGCGAAGACCGCGACGTCAGGGGTTCGTTAACGACCGAAACATCGGCCGCAGTTCGATGCGCCCGGCGGTCACGCGCGACTCGAAGCGCGCGAGCGGAAAGGTTGCGGGACCTTCGCTAACCGAGCCGTCGGCGAGCGCAAAGCGCGTGCCGTGCCAGGGGCACACGACGCAGTCCTCCGAGAACTCACCCTCTTCGAGTGGAGCGCCGCGGTGCGTGCACGTCGCCGCGATCGCGTGGATCTCGCCGCGCGCGTCGCGCGACAGCAATACCGGAACGCCCCCGAGATCGACGCGCTTGGGCTCGCCTTCTCGTAATTGCGTCGCATCGAGCACCGCGACGTATTCGCCCGAGGGCTCGAGCGGCGGCGCGGTGTGCTTGACGCCGAGTTGATGATTGTACGCAAGCTCACCGCCGAGATACGCGCTCGCTGCGACGAACGCGTATGCGGCGTATGCGGTCGCGATTCCGGCGCCGCGTTTGCCCGCACCACGTAGCGCGAGCGAAGTGACGTAGAGCGTGGCGCCGATGCCGTTGAGCGAGCCATGCAGCGAGCCTAGGCGCTTGGGCTCATCCTTTGTATCCGACCACTCGGCGAGCCCGGTTGCGACGGCGAAGACCGCGCCCGCCAGGCCGATTCCAATCGAAAGGTCGGCCGCCGCAGCAAACTCCTTGCGGCCGGCGAGGTCGAGCGCATCGAAGATGGCCGCGAGCGTCCAAGCACCGACCGGCACGTCGGTTACCGCCGGATGCAATGGGTGTCCGAGCGCCGTTCCGTGCAAGAGGTCTTTGATGGGTGCCCACGCCCCGCCGCCGTCGAGCGTCGCGCGCAGAACGGGCTGAACGGCATCCGCCACCGGATCGAGCAGCGCGCTGCGGCTCAGGCGGTCGACGATGCGATCGGTCGATGTCATTTCCGGATTCACGTCGCACTCGTACCCGCGCCGGCGCGTCTCTAGCGAGTCGCCGGCGACCTATCTAAGGATTTGGTTGCGCGAGCAGCTCGGAGAGGACACGCGCGACGGACGGCCACTTGTCGCCCGCCGGGAAGAGCGCTTCGAGCTGCTGCCCGACGAGCCCATAGCCGATGGCGGCGACGATCGCAAGCTCGATCTTCGGCATGATGCGCAGGCGGCGGCCCTCGTTGGCGTCGCCGAGCAGGGCCGGGCCGGCAGCGATTGCGGCACCGATGACCTCGAGCTTCGCGCCGAGCGCGTGGAAGGTCGGTTCGTTCGAGGAAAGCGCAAGCCACGCAATGAGCCGCGCATAACCACGTTCGCGGAAGACGCGAAAGACGGCCTCGACCGCTTCATCGATCGGCGACGTGCCGCTCGCCTTGACGAACACGTTCGCGATGTCGTCGGCCAACTGCGTTGCGATGCGCTGCGCCAGTTGCAGCTGCACGTTGCCGATGCTGCCGAAGTGGTAAAGGATATTGGGATGCGTCACCCCGGCCTTGGCCGCAATCTCGGTCAGTCGCAGCGATTCAGGACCGGCTTCGACCAGCAGCGCTTCGGCCGCCGCCAAGATCGCCTCGCGCGCATTCGCCGCGTCGAGGCGGCGCCGGCGCGAGGGTGCGGAGGCGGCGGGAAGCGCGTTCGCACCCGTGGTCGATAAGGCGGCGGTCGGGATTCGCGGCATCGTTGAGCGCTATACGACGGTGATCCGGCGAATTCCGTGGCTCCGGGACGGATCCTTGACAGAAGGCCCGTCGCCGATCTTCAGCACCGGTCGCGGGCCTCGGTCTTGGCGACGCGGCGCGCTAGCCACGAGTGTGGTACGCGTAGCGCGCGCTTTCGCGCAAAGGCGAGCAGCGCCGCGTCGCCGTTGAGTTCGTGTAGGTCGAGCGCGACGGCGACCGCGCGCCAGTCGTAACGCCGTTCGCGATACAGTTCGAACGCCTCACCGAGCAGTGGGATGGCTTCACTCGCGCGCCCGCAGGCAGCGGCCGTGGCGCCGAACGCATACGCTTCCGCTGCACGCTGGTGCTTGTCATTCGAAGGCGCCGCCGCGTCGGCGTCTCCCTTCGTTGCGATACTGTTGAACGTGTCGAGCCGCGCTTGGGCCCAAGCCGGCGTCTGGGGTGCGAGGAGCACCGCGAGCAGCAGAAGGCCGCACCGTTCGTCTGACGACGTCGCGTTCCAATCGATGCGATCCGCAAGTTCCTCGGCTTCGCCGATGGCGTCGGCGGCGGTGAGCAGCTCGCCGAGCTCGCGCGCGAGAGCCGCACGGTCGGCGAGCGCGAGCACGCGCCAGGCGTCGGACGGAGCGAGTGCGGCCGCCGTCCGGAAGCGCCGGTACGCGCCGACGTGATCTCCCGCGAGGGCGTCGCGCCAGGCGTCGCGGCGCGTGAGGGCGTAGCGCGAGCGGCTCGTCGTGGTGGTCATCACCCGTCTCGGTGGGTCAAAAGACCCAGATCTCCATGCTGAACCAACGTACGGCAGCCGCGGCTCGATGTACCGACTGACGTTTTTGTTTGCGGAATTCAGCGGATTTAACCGGATGAGTCGCCCAGGCGGCCCACGCGGCGCGCGAGCCACGAGTGCGGAATACGTGCCGCATGCTCCCGGGCGTAGGTCAGCATCGCCGGGTCGCCATCGATCTCGTACAAATCTAGTGCGACTGCAGCTGCGCGCCAGCCGCTCGAGACGGAATGGAAGAGCCAGTGGGCCTCGGTGAGAAGGGGCCGGGCGAAGGCCGCGCCGTCTCTCGCGTTTGCCACGGCCCCGAAGGCGTGCGCCTCCTCGGCGCGATAGCGCGGGTTGCCGTGGGCCGCGGAATACATACTATTGATCTGCTTCGGAAGCGTCTTATAGCGATCGATATGCTGCGCGGCGCGGACTGGGTCGGAGGGAGCGACGAGGGTCGCAAGGTGAAGCAAGACCAGGCGCTCCACCTCATCGGCGGTGCTCCAGTCGAACTCCCTCACCAGATCCTCGGCTTCCGCGATGCACTCTGCAGCGTTGATCGCCTCCCCCATCTCCCGCGCGAGATACCCGAGGCCGACGAAAGCCAAGGCTCGATGGGCTGTTTCCGGGCCGAGTCGAACGGCCGCTCGGAAGTTGCGGTACGCCGCAAGGTGGTTGCCGGCAAGCGCGTCGAGCCATGCCATGCGGTGCGTTACGTGAAAGCGCACCGGCCGTAGTTCGTCGTTCCACTCGATGGCGCTCGCGCGATCGCGAACAAAGGCAGCGATTTTGGGCGGGTTGGCCTCAGCTACGGGAATTGCGAGATTATTGATCATGCTGGCTTCGAGCCAGACATCCCGTGCACTCAAACGCATCAGATGCTCGTTCGCAGCCAGAAGCATCTTATTTGCCGCTCAACGTCGCCGCGGAGTCCAGCAACGAGGCCCAGCAACTCGAGAAGCCGTGCGTGTGCAGAACCCCCTTGGTCGTCGAGCGTTTCGCTCGCGATGTCCTCGGTCTGTGCCAAGTCGCCGCTCATGAAGGCAGTCAGCGCGCGGTAGTAGGCCGCTTCGGTAATGAGTTCGCGATCGCTGGTGGAAACCGCGTAGCTCTGAGCGTTCGCTAGCGCTTCATGCGCGTTATCGTATTCGCCCCGACGCGCGAGTGCCGTTCCGAGCAGAAATTGATGTGTGGCTGAAGCTACATGGTCGCCGAATCGCGGAACGCATTGTCCGAGCTCAACGATCGCCTCGTCGACGCGGACTGCTCGGAGGAGCGCCCGCACGCGAAGCAGCGACGCCGACGCGCTATCGTGACCATGAAGGAGGTTTAGGCATGCTTTAGGCTGACCCGCGAGGTATGCGTCGACTGCATCTTCGTAGGGGGCCTTGCGCGGGGCAAGGCGGACGACGTTTTGAATGGCCTTGCATCCTTCACGCAGCTGCACGACCGAGCGAGAACGCGTGGATTCGCTCGGTCAGGGGGGACCTTCCTTAGCATCGAGCCGCGGTCGGTCCTCTCCTGTTCAAAACGATGGAGCGGTCCGTAAAGATTTAGCCGCTCGCGTTCCCATGGCACGACCAAGGCAGGATGATGTGTTGGAAGGCACCGACGATTGCCCCAAAGTGCATAGCCAGCGCGTGCGCGACGTCCAATGTAAGATCTCCGCAATAGTCCGTAAGCCCCACGAACCAAAGGGGGTAGGCAATCCGCCCAGCGGCTTCTTACGTTTCACTTGTAAGGGTTCCGGCCAGATTAGGGTTCGCTAGGTTGCTAGCTTACGGAAGCGGACCGCTGAACTCGCAAACTCAAGGACCCTTCGGCTGGCTCCGACCGTCGGCGCGCTTCACCATTCGCGATACGATATCGATGCGCTCACGCTTGTCCGCGCGACCTCCGGCGGAGGGTCAACGAGCTCAAGCTTGAGCTTGGACCCACCGTTCTTTAGCGCTTCGCGCTATCTTTCGAGCTGGCTAAAGACGTTATCTCCATTACGCTCTAAGCATCTCGCATCGGCGCACGCTCGCGAGCCTCGGCCGGCATAAGAGTCGCGCATGCGAGTCCTGCGCATCATTCGAACACAATTCGCGCATATTGCGATCACAGTTTCGTGATAAATTCCGCGATATCGCGTTTCCAACCGCCGGTCGAGGATGCACCCTATGGTGATCGATCCAATACCTCCGATGTCCCCTGCTGCAACGCCGACGCCCGCCTCGAATGTGCCGCAGCCGCAGCCGGGCCCGACGCCGTCACTCGGGCACGACACGGTCACCCACAGCAATCCGACGTCGCAGCCGGCAGGTTACGATTTGCAAACGCTCGTCCATCAGGGCTGGAATTTCGCCGTCGGCGACGATTGGGGTGCGGCGACCGATACCAACCGGTCGCCGCTGGACCGCACCGCCCATGCGGGGATGCTCCTTATTACGGCCGCAGACCCGACGTCGCTCGGCTTGCGTATGGTGGAGAAGGCCGCGGTCAAAGGCGGAACGCGCTACGTGCTGTCCGCAACCGAGCATGGCATCGCCAAGGCCGCAGCCGAACACGGTCCCGCCAAACTCGGAAGCGAGGCACTCCGCACCGCTCGCCTCACCATCGAAGCGGGAGTGGAGCCGAAGCCGCACGAGCTAAAGCTCGCCGCCGAACTCGTGGCGCGCGGCGACCACGTGACGATCCTGCGCCCCTCCGGAGTCGGGAAGACGCCCGACTTCCTCATCAACGGCAAACGCACCGAACTCAAGACGATGTCGAATGTGAAGGCCGCAGACGCGGGTACCGCCGTCACGGCGACGATCAAGAAGGCGACGAAGCAAGCCGACCGGGTCCTCATCGACGCGCGCGGCCAGCATGGGCTTACCAAAGTAAATGCAGAAAACGCCGTCCGCCAAGCAGTCAGGTCCCTTTCCAAGTCGCAGATCAAGGAAGTCCGCTTCATCGGGCGGGAAGGAAACCGCACGTACGAATTTACGGTGAAAAAATGACTAACATCATCATTCCGCCGTCAGTACCGGAGTCTCGCGACGCGGTCGCTGCGCGACTACGTGCGGTTCTGGCGCGCTGTGCCGCTGGCGTTACCGACGAGCGCACGACGTGTTTCTTGAACGGGTTTCTTTTGGGACTAACGCTGGGCGCCGTCGTGGGCCTAAGCGACGATGACGATCTCCAGCAAATGGTGCCCCGGACGCCGCCCGAGGTGCTGGAAGCAATCCCCTTTGGCATTCGCGACGGCGAGACGGCGTCACCCGAGGTCGATGCAATTCCCGATCTCGTGGACCGTCTCGAGCAGGTTCCAGAGGACTGGGGTTTTCATCACTGGATGGGGATTACAAACGATCGCTACTACTACGAGCGCCGTGGCATGGCATTTCCGAACGCCTCGATTTGGGCGTGGCTCGGATATCTCAACGCTGAACTCGTGAGCGGTCGCATCACGCAAACCACATACGAAAAATTGCGCGCTCTCCTCCAGCCGATCGTCGACGATCCGACGCCGTTCCTCGCGCCGTTGCTCAAGCTCGATCCGTTGCTGGTCAAACGCGCGCAGCGTGAACTCGCGGGTAAACCGGAATGAACGGGGACCGTCCGGTCTTCGCGGATGCCGCTATTTCGTAACAGAGGCAACGCCACTTCATCGCGATACAGTGCATCAAGCGCACTGTTCACGTGAGTCGTCGTCAGTAAGCCGCGTGTGCCGTCTTCAACGGCATCGTAAGATCAAAGGCGCTCAGTCACGCCATTGCGGTCAGCTTGCAATTAACGGCCCCGGCCGGTCGCTGACGGGTGGGCCGTTATAGGTTTCGGGATACTCTCCCGTTAGGCAGCCCAGGCACATCTCGCCGCGCTTGCGCGCCACGGCTTGCAAGAGCCCTTCTTTACTCAAATACCCGAGCGAATCCGCACCGATCTTTTGGCGTATCTCGTCGACGCTGAAGTTGGCCGCGATGAGTTCTTCGTGCGTTGCCATGTCGACGCCGAGATAACAGGGATGGATGATCGGCGGAGAAGTGATGCGCACGTGCACTTCGCGCGCGCCCGAGTCGCGCAGTAGTTTGACGATGCGCGGCGTCGTCGTCCCGCGCACGATCGAATCGTCGACAACGATGACGCGTTTATCGGCCAGCAGCTCGACGATCGGATTGAATTTGAGCTGGACGCCACGCGAGCGCAGCCCTTGATCGGGACTGATGAACGTGCGGCCGATGTAGCGGTTCTTGATGAGCCCTTCGACGTATGGCAAACCCGCTTCTTGTGAGTATCCGATACCGCCGGGAAGCGCGCTATCGGGTACCGCCATGACGACGTCAGCCTCGACCGGATGCTCGCGTGCGAGTTGACGTCCCATCTCGAGCCGTGCCATGTAGATCGAGTGGCCTTTGAGCAGCGAATCGGGACGCGCGAAGTAGATGTACTCGAACATGCAGAGCGCTTGCGGCCGGCTCTGCGGCTGCTTGTCGACGTGGAGTCCGTCCCCGTCGACCCACATGATCTCACCGGGATCGAGTTCGCGGATGTACTGCGCGCCGACGGTCGCAAGCGCGCACGATTCCGATGCGAACATGTAGCCACCGCCCGCGAAACGGCCGTAACAGAGCGGTCGCACGCCCCACGGATCGCGAAAGGCGAACAAGACTTTCTCGGTCGACATGACGGTCGAGTAGGCGCCCTCGGCGCGCTGCATCACCGAACGAATGCGCGTCACGAGATTCTCGCCTGGGGCTTGGACGATCGCCTTCGCGAGCACTTCGCTATCGGAACTCGCCTGGAGAACGGTCGCTGCGCCGAGCGTCTCACGCAATTCATCCGTGTTCGTGAGGTTACCGTTGTGGGCGAGCGTGACGTCGCCGAATTCAGCGTGTTCGAGCAGGGGCTGCGCGTTGACGACAACGGACGAGCCGGTCGTCGAGTAGCGCGTATGCCCGACCGCGATGTAGCCGCTCAGCTTCCCGAGAATCTCCTCATCGAAGATGCTCGAGATGAGGCCCATCTCGCGATGGCACGCGATCGTCGCGCCATCGGAGACCGCGATGCCCGCCGACTCTTGGCCCCGATGCTGTAAAGCGTAGAGCCCGAAGTATGCCATGCGTGCGACGCTGTTGCCGGGAGCGTAGATGCCGACGACGCCGCAGGCTTCGTGCAGCGTATCGCCTGCTGGGAGCGCAGCCTCCGCATCGTACGCTCTAGCCACCCGAGCCTACGTTGCGCCTCGCGCGTCAATCACGGCCGCGACCGCCGAATATCCGGAGCAGCGCGAGAAAGATGTTGATCGCGTCGAGATAGATCGAGGTCGCGAGCTCGATCGCCGTCGCACCCGACCCGCCGCCTTTAATGCGGGCGAAGTCTACGAGCACGAGCGCCGCAAAAACGACGAGCGTCAACCACGAGTACACTTCGGGATGGATGAAGTGCGTGAACGCGCTAATGAGGCCGACGATCACCAGCGCGATCAGCGCGCCGAAGGCGATTCCGGAGAGACGCCGGTAATCGAAACTCGTCAGATAGACGAGCCCCGCGAGGACGAGCATGCCGAGGCCCGTCGTCGCTGCGGCATTCACGACGACAGCCGACCCGTCGATCCGCGCGTAGTTCGCGATGACCGGGCCGATGCCGATGCCTTCGCAAGCCGTAAACGCGTAGAACATCAGCATCGAGAGGCCGGGATTCCGCCGCGTCGCCGAGATCGCAATCAGAAAGCCGAACCCGACGAGCATCGCGATGAACGACAGCCCGCGCGGGAAACCTTGCGAGAGGTACCCCGTAACGGCGGTGACGAGAAAACCGGCACCGGTGATGCCGAGGACCGAACCCAGGAGCGACGCCGTCGATACGGCGGGCGCGCCAAACGAAGGCCGCTGCGACTGATACATACGCCCCTCACTACCCATCGGGCGCGCACGGAGTTTCGACCGTACGCGTCACGCTTTCCCTACCCGGGAGAACTCGAGGGCGCCGGTGACGCGGCAGGCGAGGCAGCGGGCGATCCGGAGGCCGCGGCCGGCGCGGGCTGAGCACTCGTCTTCGTCGCGGTCAGCAGATCGGCGACGCTACTGCTCACGTCTTTGGCAGCGCTGCGGGCTTTACTCGGCTGCTGCCAACTTTTTCCGAAGGTCGTGATGCTGGCGTTGACCATCCGCGTCTCGACGAGTACGCTGCCGTTTTTCGCAAGAATCGGCTCGACCTTATACCATTCAACCCCGATCTCGTGCGCGGGCGCCTGCAACTGCTTGCCGCTGTAATGTCCGGCGGCGATCTCGTCGGCGTCGTGCTGGATGGTCTTGAGCGACGCTTCGACCGCCGGATTCGCTGCATCGGCAGCATCAGCTGCCGCTTGCGTCGCTGCCGCACCGAAGACGACCGTCGCGCCGAAGGCGGCGCTTGCTATGATCCGTGAAAATCGCATGGCGGCTTCTTTCCGAAAATCCGGTTAGATGAAACCGTTTAGGCGGGCCGCCCAGCGGCCAAACCGGCCGCGATATCGCTTCGGTAACTCAGCCGCACGCCGGCGCCGATCCGGTGCGCGAGCTCGTCGACGGCACCGTACGCACGCGTGCGGGCCGACTCGGTATCGGAACCGAGCGCGGTCACGGTCAGTACCCGCCCTCCGCCCGCGTCGACGTGACCGTCCCGCAACGTCGAGGCACCCCAAAAGGCGACGCGGCCGTCGTCGAGGTCGACGTCGGCGCGCAGACCGAGCAGCGGCGTACTCGTGCGCGGATAGTCCGGCGACGCGAGCACGACGCCGACGCACGCTTCGCCATCGAAGGTTGCGAGCGCCGGATCGAGCGCGCCGCGCGCCGCGCTCGCGAGCAGTTGCGCGAAGTCGCCGCGCACGCGCGGTACGAGCACCTGCGTCTCCGGGTCGCCGAAGCGCACGTTGAACTCGATGACCGAGGGACCATTCGCCGTCCACATCACGCCGCAGTACAGCACGCCGACGTACCGCTCGTTTTCGGCCGCCAGACCCCGCGCGACCGGTTCGAGGATCTCTTTGGCGACGATCGCGAGCAGGTCCGGGGGAAAACCGGCGGGCGGCGAGTACGCGCCCATGCCGCCCGTATTGGGGCCGCTATCGCCATCGCCCGCGCGCTTGTAATCGCACGCGGCGGCGACCGGGACGAACCGCTTCCCGTCGCCGATGGCGAACACGCTGACCTCGCGGCCTTGCAGCAACTCTTCGAGCAGCACGTCGCTGCCGCCGCCCGGTATGCTTCCGTTGCCGTACCAGTCGCTCAGCACCGCAAGGGCGCTCGCCGCGTCCGGCGCCACGACGACGCCTTTGCCCGCGGCGAGCCCGTCGGCTTTGACGACGCAGCCGCCGCGCCAGTCGGCGAGAATCTTGCGCGCGTTCGCGAACGAGTGCAACACGCGCGAACGCGCCGTCGGAACGCCGTAGCGTTCCATGAAGCGCTTCGCGAAGATTTTGCTCGACTCGAGCCGGCCGGCCGAGCGGCCCGGACCGAACGTGGCGATGCGCGCGTCGCGAAAGCGGTCGGCCACGCCGGCCGCGATCGCCGTCTCCGGACCGATGACGACGAGATCGATGCCCGTTTCGCGCGCGCGTTCGAGGAGCGTTTTGCCATCGGTTGCGGAGATCGGCCAGTTCGTTCCCCGCGTCGCGGTGCCGGCGTTGCCCGGTGCGGCGAAGAGCGCCGTGCACGAGGGCGACCGCGCGAGCGCCCACCCCAGCGCGTCTTCGCGTGCGCCGTTGCCGACGACCAGAATCTTCATGGCGCCCGCACTATTCCCACTCGACGGTCGCCGGCGGCTTGGAGGTGATGTCGTACGCGACCCGGTTCACACCGTGCACTTCGTTGACGATGCGCGTGCTGATGCGCTCGAGCAGTTCGTGCGGCAAGCGCGACCAGTCGGCCGTCATGCCGTCTTCGCTCGAGATCGCGCGAACCGCGACGAGGTTGGCGTACGTGCGACCGTCACCCATCACACCGACGCTTTGCAACGGCGTGAGCACCGCGAAGTACTGCCATGGCTTGCGTTCCAGCGGCGCCCGCTCGATCTCGTCGGTAACGATCTTGTCGGCGGCGCGTACGGTAGCGAGCCGCTCCGCCGTCACCTCGCCGAGTACGCGGACGGCGAGCCCGGGCCCCGGAAAAGGTTGCCGTTCGACGATAGCGGACGCGAGCCCGAGGACGCGTCCGACTTCCCGCACTTCGTCTTTGAAGAGCGAGCGCAGTGGCTCGACGAGTTCGAGGGCCATCAGTTCGGGCAAGCCGCCGACGTTATGATGGGACTTGATCTTGTGTCCCGCTTTCGAGCCGGGCGTCTTGGACTCGATGACGTCGGGATAGAGCGTGCCCTGCACGAGAAAGCCGACGTCGGCGAGCTTTTGCGCTTCTTCTTCGAAGATGGCGATGAACTCATGGCCGATCCGGATGCGCTTCTCTTCGGGATCGATCACCCCCGCGAGCCGGGCGAGGAAACGTTCGCGTGCGTCGACGCGTACGACGCGCAGATGCAGCACATCGCCAAACGCTGCGACGACGCCGTCACCTTCATTCGCGCGCAGCAGTCCCGTATCGACGAAGACGCAGGTGAGCTGCGAGCCGATGGCGCGCGCGACCAAGGTCGCAGCGACCGCCGAATCGACGCCGCCCGAGAGCGCGCAGATCACCTTGCCGTCGCCGACTTGCGCGCGAATCTCGCCGATCGTGCGCTCGACGAACGACTCCATGTGCCACGTTGGCGCGATGCCTGCGACGTCGTGCAGAAAGTTTTCGAGAACGCGGCGCCCCGCATCGGTCTGCACGACTTCGGGATGGAATTGCACGCCGTAGATTTTTTTCTGCGGATCGCCGATCGCCGCGATCGCGCAGGTCGGCGTCCGCGCGAGCGTGGTGAAGCCGGGCGGTGGCGCGAGCACGGTATCGCCATGCGACATCCAGGCGCGACTCGTCTGCGGAACGTGATCGAAGAGCGGCGCGGCGGCCACCACTTCCAGGGCCGCGGCGCCGAACTCACGCTGCTGCGACGCGACGATCTCGCCGCCGAGATCGCGCGCGATGAGTTGCATGCCGTAGCAGATGCCGAGCACGGGCAGTCCGGCGCGGAAGACCTGCGGGTCGACGCCCAGTGCGTCCGGTGCGAGCGTGCTTTCGGGGCCGCCGGTGAGGACGATTGCAGCCGGTGCACGGCGTTCGATCTCGCTCCACGATGCGTCGTGTGGAAGAATCTCCGAGTAGACGTTCGCTTCGCGAACGCGGCGCGCGATGAGCTGGCTGTACTGCGCGCCGAAATCGAGAATGACGACGGTCGCCGGACGCGGCGGCGTCGCCGACTGCGCGGGGCTCACCATTTCCACCCCCGCGACGTTCTGCACGGTGGGAAGGCCCTCCGTTCCGCGCGCCCGCCCTGACGGGTATGCGGAGGATGTGAGCGATACGTTACGCGCGGCCGTTCTGCGAACGCCGGGTCCGATCGGCCAAGATCGACTCGGGTTCGAAACGCGTGCACTGCCGGAACCCAGCGACGGCGAGATCCTGGTTCGCGTAAGCGCGTGCGGTGTTTGCCGGACCGATCTCCACATCGTCGAAGGCGAGCTGGCACCGCATCACCCCGCGATCGTGCCGGGCCACCAAGTCGTCGGACGCATCGCCAAGCGCGGCCGCGGCGTCTCGCTCTCCGAAGGCACGCGCGTCGGTATTTCATGGCTCGGCGGAACCGATGGCACGTGCACGTTTTGCCGCGCGGGTCGCGAGAATCTCTGCGACGCGCCGACGTTTACCGGTTACGATGTCGACGGCGGCTACGCCAGGTACGCGCTCGCACGCGCCGACTTCGCGCACACGCTGCCGGGCGAACTGGACGACCTGCGGGCTGCGCCGCTGCTGTGCGCCGGAATCATCGGCTTCCGTGCGCTGCGCGTCGCTGGCGTGCAACCTGGCGAACGCGTCGGACTCTTCGGTTTCGGCGCGTCGGCCCATCTCGCGCTGCCGGTGCTTCGCGCCTGGGGCTGCTACGTCGCCATCGCGACGCGCGGTGAGAAGCATCGCGCGTTCGCGCGCCGCCTCGGCGCCGACTGGATCGGCGACGCGCTCGAACGGCCTCCCGAGGCATTGCACCGCGCGATCACCTTCGCGCCCGCGGGCAACGTCGTCGTCGCGGCGTTAGGGTCGCTGCGCAAGGGCGGCGTCGTCGCGATCAACGCGATCCACCTCGATCGCATGCCGCAATTCGATTACGATTCGCTGCTGTGGGGCGAACGCGAGATCCGCAGCGTCGCCAATATGACGCGCGACGACGCGCGCGATTTTCTTGCGCTCGCCGTCGAAATCGACTTGCAGCCCGAGACGACGATCTTTCCGTTCGAACGCGTCAACGATGCACTCCGCGCCGTCAAAGACGACGCGATCGACGGCGCAGCGGTCGTGCAGATCGACGCTTCGGTCGAGCGATCGGGATGATGCTGCGATAAGGCCGAATCGCCGCCAGCGCGCTCGACCTCCAACGGCTGGGTGGTTGCCATTGTGGTTACATACTGCTACCATGTAACCACATTGAGAGGAGTAAAGCACCATGTTGACGGTCGGCGTTCGGGAATTGAAATCGGGTTTGAGCCGGTATCTCAAACGGGTTGGTTTAGGCGAACGCATACTGGTGACTGACCGCGGCCAGCCGGTAGCAATCCTCGGACCGGCGAACGACGAAGGTGACACAGCCGCGCTACAGGCCATGGTCGCCAGCGGACAGGCTCACTGGATGGGCGGTAAGCCGCGCGGTTCGTTGCGGCCGGCGCGATTGCGGTCTGGTCCTTCCGTCGCCGCGGCAATCGTCGAGGATCGTGGGTGATTTTTTACCTCGACACCAGCGCGCTCGTCAAGTTGTATGTGGATGAGGAAGGAAGCGCGCTCGTGCGCGCCGCCGTTGCCGACGCACGCGTTGTGGGAACGTGCCATGTCGCGTACGTCGAATTACGCGCTGCCATGGCGCGGCGCCATCGTGAAGGCGCAATTGAACCAGGGCCGTACCGGCGAGCGCTGCGCGATGTTGAAACGGATTGGCAGCAAATTTTTCTGACGGTCGTCAGCAGCCAGCTCGTGCGCGACGCGGGCGACGTCGCGGAGCGTTATCGCTTACGAGCCTACGACGCACTCCATTTGGCTTCATGCTTGACGCTGCAAATAAAGGCGCGCGAGCCCGTTACCTTTGCGTGTTGGGATAAGTCGCTAGTCGATGCGGCGTCCGAAGCAAAGCTTCAAACGCTCGCGCACGATTGATGGAGCGTCACGGCGGCCTGACCGGCGTCCCGTAAATGTGCCGACCGTACGGTCGTTACCCGTCGCCGATGCCGCTTGCGGCCGCCGCGACGTCCCACAGGTGCAGCGCATCGACGTCGCTGCGCGCCGCGCGCGTCAGCGGCGCTTCGCGCAGTTTGTCGAAGTAGCGACCGCTGACGTTCGCGAGCGCGGGATCGGTCGCGAGTCTCAAGACGGGTTCAGCCCCCGTCGCGGGCGACGGCAGAACGCGGCGTAAGACGAACGCGAGCGGCGGCGGCAGGTTACGGAAGATTCTCGTTGCGAGCGTGCCCGGGTGCACGCAGTTCGCGACGATGTCCGGATAGCGCCGCGCGAGTTCGCGCGTAAAGAGCATCAACGCGAGCTTCGATTGCGCGTAGGCCGCGAATCCCACGAAGCGTGCCCGCCGCAAGTCCAGATCGTCCCAATGCATCCGTCCCGATGCGAATGCCCCCGAGCCGAGGTTGACGACGCGTGGCGCGTTCGCCGCCTGCAAGGCCGGCAGCAGTTCGTTCGTGAGCAAAAACGGGCCGAGCAGATTCGTCGCCCACGTGAGTTCGTGGCCATCCACGCTTTCCTCGCGTTTTCCCGCGAGATGGCCCGCATTGTTGACGAGCACGTCGAGGGTCGCATGGCGAGTCGCGAAGGAGTGTGCGGCCGCGCGAATCGACGCGAATGACGAAACGTCGAGGTGTAGCATCTCCGCACCGGCGAATTGCGCGACGACCGCTGCCCCGCGGGCCGCATCGCGCGCGCCGACTACGACTCGCGCGCCGTGCGCCGCCATGGAACGCGCCACCTCGAGACCGATGCCGCTCGTCGCACCCGTCACGAGCATCGTCTTGCCGCTAAGATCCCGCTCCGCATTCACGACCAGCTCCCTTCAGCCGCACCCGGCGGGCTCTTGCCGCCCCTTTGAACGGAAACGCGCTCTCGGGTCGCGTACCCCCCACGGGTGCAAGGCAAAGCGGCGTTCCGGGGGCACCCAGTCCACCTCATGCTCATCTCGTTTCCCGTTGCGTTCTGGTCGGGAGCGCTCATTACGGACGCGATCGGCGCGGGCACGGGCGACGGCTTCTGGTTTCGCATGAGCGTCGTGCTCATCGCGATGGGCACGATCGGCGGCCTGCTCGCATCGATCTTCGGCTATATCGACTACCTGACGGTGCCGATGTCGAAGCGAGCGCGCTTCGTTGCCACCTGCCATCTGAGCGCGAGCTTGGCAACGATCGTCGTCTTCGCCGTCGCGTTCGCGCTACGCGCAAATCACGAACGCTCGCCGCTCGGTATCGCGGTCACGGTACTGGGCGCGCTCGGTCTGTTGATCGGCGGTTTTTTCGGTAGCGAGCTGTCCAATCGCTTCGGGATCGGCGTGCTCGAACGTGCTCCCCAGCGTCCGCCGCGTCCGCGGCGGCGTGAGACGATGCCGTGATCGTCACCGTCATCCACGTTATCGCCGGCAGCGTCGTGATGCTCGTGGCGCCGGCGGCATTGCTCGTGCGCAAAGGCGGGACGTGGCACCGTACGTGGGGACATGCCTTCGCCATTGCGATGGCGGTCGTGTTGCTCAGTGCGAGTTTTATGTGGGAGTCGAAAGGACATCTCTTCCTCTTCGTGCTCTCGCTCGTGAGCGCGTACCTGATCTTTAGCGGCTATCGCATTCTGCGCAGACGCAGACGGCGCGAGCGCGACGGACGAGACGATGCCTTCGATCTCGCCGCCGCTGGTCTAGCGTGCATGAGCGGTATGTGGCTCGTCGCGATCGCGTTCGGCGCGCGCAACGAATTGATGCGTTCGCTCGCCCCGATCATCGGTGCGCTCGGCGTCGTCGCCATCTCGTTCGCCGCCAATGACGTCCGGGGTCTGGTCCGCAAACCGTCGCGGATCGGCTGGCTGCTCGCGCACTTCAGCGCGATGATCGCCGCCTACATCTCCGCAGTTACAGCGTTCGTCGTCATCAACGTCCACGCGGTCCCGATGAGCCTGCGCTGGATCGTGCCCAGTGCCCTCGGCAGCCTGCTCATCGCCACCTACTCGATTCGCTACCGGCGCTTGTCGCTCGCGAAGATTCTACGGCGGTTCGCATTCGTCGCGCAGCCGACGAAGCCGCTATCCACCACGGGGAGTCGACATGAATGACGATCCTGGAAATGCGGGCGTCTCCGCACCGCCGCCCTTGATCTTCGCCGGTGCATTGGCGCTCGGTTTTTTGCTTGAACGTACGCTGCACGTCGGCGAGCCGGACAATATCGTTGCGAAAAGACTCGGGACGGCCGCGATCGCGGGCGGCGTGCTGCTCAGCGGTGTCGCGATAGCGTCCTTCAAACGCGCGGGTACGAACGTCAGCCCATACGGACCTTCGACCGAGTTCGTTGCGCGGGGCGTCTTCAGCTTTACGCGTAATCCCATGTACGTCGGCGCGACGTCGGTCTACATCGGAATCGCTTTGCGGACGCGCTCGATCCCGGCCCTCGTGCTCTTACCGGTGGCACTGGCGCTAATCGACAGCGGCGTCGTCGACCGCGAGGAGCGCTACCTCGAACGCCGCTTCGGTGACACCTATCGCGCCTATCGCGAGAGGGTACCGCGCTGGTTTTGAGCGATGGAACTCGCTAGCACGCTTTGAGCGGCGAACCGCGTGCGACGGACGTGCTCGCCAACGAGCGTACGTTCCTGGCATATTTGCGCACGTCGCTCACCTTCGTCGCTTTCGGCTTCGTCGTCGCGCGCTTCGCGCTCTTCACCCGCGAATTTTCCGGAGTGCTGCACCTTGCCGCGAGCACACAACACCTTTCTGCGAGCTTCGGTACAAGCGTCGCTCTCTTCGGAGCGTTGATCTCTCTCTACGGCGGCTATCGCTATGTCGTGACCGATCGGGCTCTGGCGAGCGGACGAGCGGTGAGCCTATCGCCCGTTTCGGCATCGATCGGAGCCGCAGCGGTTGCGTTCGTCGGCGTTGCCGTCGGCATCGGACTCATCGCGTTTCGCTAGCGGCCGTTACGAGCCGCTAGCGTTTACGGCTTGCGCCGCAGCGCATCGTCCAAGCCTTCGTAGGCACTGTAAAACGCCGTCATCGCGAGTAGCGCGGTCGCGAGCGTCGCGATGACGACGCTGCGCAGATCGAACGTCAGAGCCGCGCTTGCAGCGGCCCAAACCTCCGTGGCGACCGCCGCCGCCGCGACGAGCCGCGCCGCACGCAGCGCGTTCCGCCGCCACTCAGGCACTTCGCAGCGGCGGCATCACGACGCTCGTTCGCGCGTCACGGCGATCCAGCCCGCACCGGCAGCGCTGCGCGCAACCGCATCGAGCACGCGCTGAACGTCGAGTCCTTCAGCGAACGACGGAACGGGATCGCGGCCGTTCGCAATTGCGTCGAGCAAGTCGTAGACTTCGTGCGTGAAGGTGTGCTCGTAGCCGAGCAGATGCCCGGGCGGCCACCACGCATGGACGTACGGGTGTGTCGCTTCGGTCACGAGGATTCGCCGGAACCCGCGTGTCGCAGCCGGCTCGCGGCCATCATAGTACGAGAGTTCGTTGAGCGACTCGAGATCGAAGGCAAGCGAACCGAGTGCCCCATTGATCTCGAACCGTAGTGCGTTCTTGCGGCCCGTCGCGAAGCGCGTCGCCTCGAACGTCGCGAGCGCACCATTTCCAAAACGCGCGACGAACGCAACCGCGTCGTCGACGGTCACGGCCTCCCTGCGCGACGGATCGGCCGCTCGCGGCCGCTCCTTAACGACGGGATCGGCCGCGAGCGGCCGCTCCTTAACGAACGTCTCGGCCAGGGCACTGACGCCTGCGATCCGGTCGTCGAGCAGGTACTGCGTCAGATCGATGATGTGCGCGGCGATGTCGCCGAGCGCACCCGAACCCGCATCTTCCTTGCGCATCCGCCAGGTCATCGGCGCTGCCGGATCGACGAGCCAATCTTGTAGATACACCGCGCGGACGTGTCGGATCGTACCGAGGTTGCCGTCCGCGATCAGCTGCCGAGCAAAGGTTACGGCTGGGATACGGCGGTAGTTGAACCCGACCATCGTTCACACGCCGCGTTTCGCCGCGGACGCCGCTTCCCGCGCCATCGCTTCGGCTTCCTCGACGGTGTTCGCGAGCGGCTTTTCGCAAAGCACGTGTTTACCCGCGCGCAGCGCGGCAATCGAGATCTCGGCGTGCGACGAGCCGGGCGAAGCGACGTCGATGAGCTCGACGTCTTCGCGCGCAATGAGCCGATGCCAATCCATCTCGTAGTGGTCCCACCCCAAGTGGTGCGCCGCAGCGACGCCCCTGGTCGCATCCCGGCCCGCGAGCGCAACGAGTTGCGGCACGAGGGGCACGTTGAAAGCGCGAGACACCGTCCGCCAGGCTTGCGAATGCGCGCGTCCCATGAACGCATAGCCCACCATTCCGATGCCGATCGTGGGCCGGCCGTTCGCCGTGACGCTCAAAAGCCTCGGTCACGTGCGGGACGATCGAGCATCGCAATAGTTTCCGCGGGCTTAGAAAAAAAGTCCTTGCGCAGACTGCGTCGCGGCCGCGTTACGTTACGATGTCGGCGAGCCGGTTGGCGTCGCGCGCCATGACGACTTCCATCGCGATGCGTTCGCCGACGGAGACGTCGCGACCCCAGCGGTACGCGCTGTAGGGCGTGTAACGCGTACCTGGCGATCCCGGGATGCGCAGCGAAACGTCGTACACGACGAAGTCCTTCGGCGGCCCCGCCGTGATGATGCATTGCAATGCGAACGGTCCGATGATGCCTGGCGGATTGGCGTCGCGCGCGGCCGCAACGAAGCGCTCGCCCAGATCGAAAGCCTTCTCCAACATCGACTCCGTCAACGTCGTCGCGATGTGCCCGGCCTCTTCCATTCTTACCGGAATCGCCGCGGCGGCGGCGAGCTGACCCGGGGGCAACGAACGCAGTCCGTCGAGGTTGGTTTGCCGGCGCGTATCGGTACCGAGCAACTCGATTTCGCCGAGCACGGGCGACCAAAAGAAGTTGAGATTGACACTGGGCCCGAGCGCAAACTCCTCGATGCGCGCCGCGGCGAGGCCCGCACTCGTCACCATGCCGGCTGCCAGTAGTTTTTGTGCCTGCGTTTCGTACTCGACCGGTGACGAGCACACGAAGAAAGCGCGCTCGAAGCCGACTTCCGCGTGTGCCGCCTTCACCATGGCGAGCGTGTCGATCTCTCCCGGTGACCCGAACGAGCGCGGATGCCGGATCCCGGCACGCGCGAGCAGCGCGTACTGGTTGTCGGCTTCAGCGCGCTCCTCGGCGCGCAACAGCCGGCGGTTCCCGAAGAACGGCACCAGCATACCGCGCTCGATTTCGTCGTACGAGTAGCGTTCGTGCAAATAGACTTCGAACGAACGATTCGCGATGAACAAGACATTCTTGGCGAGTAAACGCTCCTGCACGTCGTCGCGCAAGATGTCCGCGAACGCAGCGAGCTCGAGCGTCGCGTCGACGCACCCGCGCTGCGGGGTTTCCGTGCGCGCGAAGTAACGCGCGTACGTACGGTCGCGACCGCGCGCCGTTACGATGAGATTGCTCAGCCCGTGCGCGCGCGCGCCGAACGCGACGTCGAGCGCCGAGTGACTCCCGATGGAGCAGAGCGTCAACGCCGAACGGTCGTACCGGTCGAGGGCCGTGGCGATCGCCAGGGTCAAATCTGCATCGCTTCGGCAACCGCCTGATCTTCGGTGAGCATCGCGCCTTCCGACATCGCATCCGCGAGCCGCTCCGAAGCCAGCGTCGCGCGCGCCTCTCTATACTCTTGCTGCTCGGTAAATTCGCGTTTGCCCTCCAGCCCGGAGAGTCGCGCATCGACGAAGCCGAGCAGCTGCGCCGCGCGCAAGCGATCGGCAGGCTCGCGCTCGCGATCGGCCTCCGCGCGACCTGCGGCAACCGCTGCAAGATGCTGGATTGCGAATGCGGCGTAGACGTCCAGTCGTGCGTCCAGCGCCCGCGTGAGTGCCTCGCGACCGAGTGTGCGCGCATCATCCCAGTCGCCGAGCGCAACGCAATACGCGGCCGCGTTACACAGCACCGAGACGATCACACGCCGGAAGTCGAGTGCGCGCGCGGCAGCGAGTGCGTCACGCGCCAAAGCGACCGCCTCGCGGACGTTTCCGGAGACGAATTCGGTCTCCGCGAGATTCGTCGCGATGGTCGCGAGCGCTCGCTGCGCGCCCGTGGCTTTGTAGATCGACAAGGCTTCGGCGTAGAGCGTCCGCGCCGCGACCGAATCGCCAACCTCCATCCGGGCATTTCCGCAGTCTTGTAAGGCTAAGCCGACGAGCCGCTGCGCACCAAGGGCGCGGAACACACCAACGGCATCCCGGAGATGACCTTCGGCGTCTTCTCGCGACCCGAGGGCGACGAGCGAAACGGCGAGGTAACGCCGGGCCTCAGCGGCGCGCAGTTGGTCGCCAAGTGCGTCGTACGCCGCCGCTGCCCGCTCGGCCGCGACTTTACACGCCGGGAATTGCGCGACGATGACGGCGAGGTGGGCTTCGGCGAGTTCGATCCGAGCCACGATCTTAAGCGGTGTCGACTCGTCGACGGCTTCGGCTGCCGCGCGCACCCAGCGCCGTCCTTCCGGCGCGGCGACGTACGACCACACGCGCCGTAATGCCGCGGCGAGTTGCTGACCCGTCGCCGTCGCATGCCGTGTGCCCAGCGCCCAGCCCAGAGCGGCTCGCCAGTTGTCGAGTTCCGGCTCGGCTTGCGCCAAAAAATCTTGGTCCGCGGTCACCGACCAGTGAGCGTCCAGTTCCTCCGCAAGCGCGAGGAAAGCGCTCGCGTGCAGCAATGACAAACGATCGTACTCACCCGCGGCGACCAGCTTTTCCCTTGCGTACTGCCGCGTCGACTCCAGCAGACCGTAGCGCGTCGTGTCGTCCAGGGCCTCCACTTGCACGAGCGACTTATCGACGAGCGACGCGAGGAGTTCAACCGCGTCACCTTCGCCGGTCGAAGCGTCGACGCACACGGCACTCACGAGCTCGAGCGTAAAGCCCCCCGCGAAGATCGACAGACGCCGAAAGAGCTCGCGCTCGGGTTCCGCAAGCAGATCGTAGCTCCAGTCGATGAGCGCCCGCATCGTCTGCTGTCGGGGCAACGCGGTCCGACTACCGCCCGTCAGAAGCCCAAAACGCTCGTTGAGCTTTTCGGATACCACCTTCACGGAAAGCACTCGCACGCGCGCCGCGGCGAGCTCGATCGCAAGCGGAATCCCGTCCAAACGCTTGCAGATATCGGCGACGATCGGCGCATTGCGGTCCGTAACTGAAAATCGATTATCGACGGCGCCGGCGCGTTCCGCGAACAACGCAATTGCGCCGTACCCCAGTGCCGCTTCGGACGTCAGCGCTCCGATCGATTCGGCTGGCGGAACCGCGAGCGACGTGAGACGATAACGGTGCTCGCCGCTGATTCCCAGGGCCTCGCGACTCGTGGCGAGCAACGCGGCATTGGGACACGAACGAAGGATGGCGCCGGCGACACTTGCCGCCTCACCGATGACGTGCTCGCAGTTGTCGAGGACGAGCAGGAACCGCTTGGTCCCGAGATACGCAAGAACGGTTTCCAATAACGACCGCGACGGCGACTCTTGCACGCCGAGCGCCTGCGCGACTGCGCCCGCGACGAGCGAACTCTCGATGATTGGTGCCAGTTCGACGAACCACACACCGTCCGCAAAGCGATCCGTGACGTCTGCGCCGACGTGCAACGCTGCCCGCGTTTTTCCGACGCCTCCCGCACCGCAGACGGTCAAAAGTCGCGACCGGTCCAGCAGCGCTTCGATCTCGGCAACGTCGGCTTCTCGTCCCACAAAGCTCGTAAGTTGAAGCGGCAGGTTGTTGCGCGTGCGCTCGAGCGAGCGAAGCGGCGGAAACTCACGGCGCAGGTCGCGCGCGACGAGTTGAAAGACGCGTTCGGGCGAGGCGAGATCTTTGAGGCGGTGTTGGCCCAAATCGTGCATCGCTTGGGACGCCATGTGCGGCCGCACGAGATCGGCACTCACGCCGGAGACCAGGACTTGTCCGCCGTGCCCGATCGCGAGAAGACGCGACACCCGGTTCACCACCGGCCCGAAGTAGTCGTCGTCACGCTCGTCGGCGGTTCCGGTATGGATCGCCATGCGAACGCGCAGCCCATCGACGCTCGAGAAATCCTCGCCGACCAAGGCGCGCTGTGCGTCGAGTGCAGCGTCGACCGCGTTGTCCGCCCGCGTGAAGACCGCGCAGAATGCGTCGCCGAGCGTCTTGAAGATGTGACCGCCGTGCTTGGCGATCGCGGTGCGCATCAGGACGTCGTGACGGCGGAGTGCCGCGTGCATCGCGTCGGAACCACGGTCCCAACGGGCCGTACTCCCCTCGATATCGGTGAAGAGAAACGTGACGGTACCGCTCGGCCGCGGCGAGCTGTGGGCCGTCACGTCCTTTACCGGCACGCTCATGGGCAGCCCGTTCGCGATGTGCCCGTCGAAGTCCAGGCGAGGGACCTCCCTGCGCGTTCCCGGCGTTGCCGATGCCACCCGAGCGGCTCTTACAACGAGCACCGTAAAGCGGCGTTCAGGCCAGGGATATAAGGCGCTAGGGCGCGCAGCGCCTACAACGGCGTTCGCTGGTTCTCAATGTACTTCTTGATGATCGAAAGCGGCGCCCCGCCGCAAGAGGCAGCGAAATAGCTTGGCGACCACAGGACGCCCTTCCAATGGCGCTTGACGAGCGCCGGAAACTGTTTGCGGAGCAAACGTGACGAGACGCCCTTGAGGCTATTCACGAGCACCGAAATCGCCACTTTCGGCGGATAGTTCACCAACAGGTGACATGGTCGCCCTTCCCGTCGAACTCCACGAGGTCGGCCCCGAAATCGCGACGGACGCTTTCGAAGATCGGACGCATGGCGTCGAGGATCACTTTCGTGAAAGACGCGGCCGCGATACTTCGACACGAAGACCAAATGGAACATGCATCGCAAAGATGCAACGTCGTCACGTGCGAAGATCGCTTGCGCTGGCCATAGACCAATGATATCGTAGAGCGGTGACTCGGCACCAGGGGTATCGCTTCGGGCTCAAACCGACCAAGGCTGATGTCGCCGTGCTACGACGGTTCTTGGGCTGCTCGCGCTTCGTCTGGAACGACGTGCTGGCGCTGAACGAGCTGCGGTACGAGCGAGGCGAGAAGCGCCTGGGTTATAGCGCGATGTGCCAGTATCTCGTCTATCTCAGAGACGCGCATCCCTTTCTGCGCGAGGCCCATTCCCAGCCGTTACAGCAGACGCTTAAGGCATCTCTGATTTAGTCCGCTTTTATGGTACACTTATAAAACGATGAGCAACAAGCGTATTTCGTTTGCGGGTGCCGACTTTGAGCAGCACGCGAAAAAGACTCGCCGCACGAAGTTTCTCGA
>JAABUX010000688.1_pt1 | contig 55682 bp, 56 predicted proteins | sample 5561851 | NCBI WGS metagenome assembly JAABUX01 (sample SAMN10711883, study PRJNA513361) | rock metagenome | isolation source: Antarctica rocks | place: Antarctica: Victoria Land, Richard Nunatak red sandstone | collected 2016-01-03
ACCTGGTCTTTCCAGACTGGGCCACCCTCATGCAAACCCTGATCGACTCAAGACCACCGCCCAACATCGCAGCCCAGATCACCAAGTGACACCCGCGCCAGAGGCCCACTTAGAATTGCTGCTGCCAAGCGGCCACCGCCCCTTGAGGGCACCAGCAATTGATGCTGGATACGGAGGTATGGCACGCACCCTGCTCCTGATTTCCCTGCTTGGCGCCGGCCTGGCGTTCAGTGCGGCCTTCGAGACGCTGGCCCTGCTCGGCCTGGGCGTGCCCATGTTGCTGGGCGCGGTCATCGCGGCGGCCTCGGCCGGGCTGGTCCTGCACGCAGCCCTGGACTGGAAGGTGGAACGGCCGATCGCGGCGCTGCAGGCCCAACTGCTGGCCATGCAAGCCTCGAACGGCAATGCCGATGCCGTCGCACAGGCGCACATCGCCGAGGTCGAGGCGCGGTCCGCCGCCCTCCGGCACGACCTGCGCGGCGTGCTGTCCCCGGCGCTGATGGTGACCGACCGGCTGCTGGCAAACCCGGACCCGGCGATCCAGCGCGCCGGCCAGGCCATCGTCCGCTCCGTGGACCGGGCGACAGCGCTGATCCAGGCGTCCAAGGAGGCGGACGTTACAGCAGCCGCAGCCGCGCCGGCTGACCCCGCCGCAGGGTGACGATCGCCGCCTGCCGGAACCGCCGGGCCAGCACCGCGGCCCGGCGCGGGTCCATGACGGCAAACCAGTGCTCCTCCCGCCATCCCCTGCCCTGCCCCACGCCGGTCAGGTACGGCACCGCGCGCAGGTGGTCCTGCAGGGCACGGCCAGCACGCAGGTTGCGTCCCAACGGCGCCAGGCGCGCTGCCGGGTTCCAGGCGCCGATGAACGCCCCGGCCTGCTGGTGCAGCATCGAGTCGAGCGCCGGGCAGCGGCGGCCAACTTGGGCGACGGCGCCGCCTGCGCAATAAACAGTCGTCCGGAAGGCGCGCATCCGCCGCGGGTCAGTCGTCCCGGCCATCGCTGAACTCCACGTCCCGGTGAACGTATGCGGACATCAGCAGGCCGAAGCCGAACATCACCGTCAGCATCGCCGACCCACCGTGCGACACCAGCGGCAGCGGCACCCCTCCGACAGGGATCGCGCCCATCACCATTGCAATATTGACAAAGACATACATGAAGAAGTTCACCCCGATGCCCAACGCCAGCAGCCGTCCGTACTGGTGGCGGCAGCGCAGCGCCATACTCATCGCCCCCATCACGATGCAGGCCAGCAGCCCCAGCACGGCCAGCCCGCCGACCAGCCCGAACTCCTCGGCGATCATGGTGAAGATGAAGTCCGTCTGCTTCTCCGGCAGGAAGTTCAGGTGGCCCTGCGTGCCCTGCAGGAACCCCTTGCCCCACAGCCCGCCCGACCCCAGCGCGATCTTGCTCTGGATGATGTTGTAGCCGGCACCCAGCGGATCGCTTTCCGGATTGAGGAAGGTTGTGATCCGGGCGCGCTGGTAGTCGTGCATGTGCGCAAAGGCGAACTGCGCCGCGAACGGCACCGGGATCGCCACCAGCAGCACCTTCCACCAGCGCACCCCCGCCGCCAGGAACACCGCGCCGCCGACGACGGCGGTGATGACCGCGGTGCCCAGGTTTGGCTCCTTCAGGATCAGCGCCACCGGCAGCAGCACCATGGCAAGCGGCGGCATCAGGAACAGCGGGTTGCCCATCCGCTCCCACGTTGCCTTGTGAAACCAGGCGGCCAGCGCCATCACCAGGCCGATCTTCGCCAGCTCGCTCGGCTGCGTCTGCAGGCCACCGATGTCGATCCACCGCTGCGCGCCCTTGCCGACATGGCCGATCCGCAGCACCAGCACCAGTAGCGCGATGGAGGCGGCATAAACCGGGTAGGAAAACTTGGCGATAAACCGGATGTCGATCAGCGCCAGGCACAGCATCATCACCAGGCTGAACGCAAACCGCAGGATGTGCTTGGACGCATACGGCTCCGGCGACCCTCCGGCCGCCGAATACAGCGCGACGTACCCCACCCCCGCCAAGGCGCACAGCAGCAGCACGTAGGTCCAGCTTATCTGCCACAGCTTGTTGGCGAGCCCAAAGGACGGCTCGGCCCGGATCAGCCGGCGTTCGCTGATCACAGTCGCCCCACGTCCGCGACGCGCTGGCTGTCGGTATGCCCGACCGGGTCATGCGTCAGCACGTCGATCATGATGTCCCGCGCCAGCGGCGCCGCCGCCGCCGCGCCGGCATTGCCGTGCTCTACCACCACCGACACGGCGTAGCGCGGGTTGTCGTATGGCGCGTAGCACACGAACAGCGCATGCGGCCGGAACTCCCACGGCAGCTTGTCCGACCGGAAGCCGTGCTCCCGCTGCTGCCGCGACACCCGGCGCACCTGGCTCGATCCGGTCTTGCCGGCCAGCAGCATCCCGGACACGTTGATGCGCGCATGTGGCGCGGTGCCGCCACCCTCGTTCACCACGGCGAACATGCCCTCGCGCAGGATGTGCAGCCCGCGCTCCGGCAGGTCCATGCTGGGCCAGTCCTCCGGCTTGCTGCCGCGCTGCAGCACGCCGCCGATGGTGCGCGTCAGATGCGGCTGCACGGCCCGGCCGGTGGCGACACGAGACACATAGGTGCACAGCGCCAGCGGCGTCGTCTGGATATAGCCCTGGCCGATGCCGCAACTGATGGTGTCGCCGATGTTCCAAGCCTTGCCGTGCCCCATGCGCCAGGCCCGGGTGGGCATCAGGCCCTTGCGGGCGCCGGGCAGCTCGACCTGCAGCTCCACGCCGATGCCGAACCGGTTGGCCATAGCCGCCACCCGGTCGATCCCGGTGCGCCGCGCCACCTCATAGAAGAACACGTCGCAACTGTTCTTCAGCCCGCCGCGCAAATCCAGCGAGCCATGGCCGTGCTTGCTCCAGCAGTGGAACCGGGTGTCGCCGATGTCCAGGTGGCCCGGGCAGTGGATGTGGTCCCCGGGCGTGATCGTCTTGGCCTCCAGCCCCGCCATCCCCACGACCATCTTGAACGTGCTGCCCGGCGCATACAGCCCGCTCGCGGCCTTGTTGATCAGCGGCGTCTTGCGGTTGCTCGTCCAGGCGTTCCACTGCGCCTGGCTGACGCCGGAGTCGAACAGGCTGGGGTCGAAGCTGGGGGTGGTCGTCATCGCCAGCACCTCCCCGTTGCGGCAGTCCATCACCACCGCCGAAGCGCTCTCGTCGCCCAGGCGCGTCAGGATCGCGTTCTGCAGGGTCATGTCGATGGTCAGGCCCAGGTCGTAGCCCGGCGTGCCCTCCTGCCGGTCCAGCTCGCGGATCACGCGGCCGACCGAGTTCACCTCCATCTGCACCGCGCCCGCGCGCCCGCGCAGCTTGTGGTCCTGCGCCTTCTCCATGCCGTTGCGGCCAATGCGTATGCCCGGCAGCGCGAGCAGGGCGTCACCGCCCATGTCGGCCTCGCTGGGCGGCGCCACATAACCCACGACATGCGCCAGGGCCGGTCCCTCCGGATAGATCCGGGTGGTGCCGACATCGACGAAGATGCCCGGCAGGTCCGGCGCGTTGACCTCGATGCGTGCCATCTCCTCCCACGTCAGGAACTCCCGCACGATCAGCGGAATGAAGCGTCGGCGATGGCGCAGTTCCCGCTCGATCCGGGCGCGCTCGTGGTCGGCCAGCGGCACCACGCGGCCAAAGGTGTCCAGCGTGGTGTCCACGTCCTCCGCCTGCTCGGCCGTCAGCAGCGCCCGCCAGTTCAGCCGGTTACCGCCGACCACGGCGCCGAACCGGTCCAGGATGCGCCCGCGCGCCGGGGCGATCAGCCGGGCGCTGATGCGGTTGCTCTCCGCCAGCGTGGAGTAGCGCTCCCCCTCCACCACCTGCACCTGGTACAGCTTGGCCGCCAGCAGCCCGAACACGCCGACCTGCCCGGCCCCCAGCAGCAAGGCGCGCCGGGTGAACACGCCCGTTCGCTTGTTCTCCTTCACGATCCGGCCCATCACGCCGCATCCGGGTTGGCGAGGCTGCGGTGCGCCCGGGTGAACAGCGTCGCCAACGCCGGATACAGCCCGGCCGTCAGCAGGAACTGGAACACCCCGGGGCTGCCCGGCAGCAGGCGGAAGGTCAGCAGGCTGGTCAGCGCCCACTCCAGCGCCGCCGCCCCGGCCGCCACGCCGACGAAGGCCAGCCACACCAACAGGAACCCCTTCTCGGCCAGCACCCGCCGCCAGCGCACCGCCAGCCCATGGGCGATCAGCAGCGTCAGCACGTTGATGCCCGGCGGCTCCAGCCCCAGCAGGTCCGACAGCAGCCCCAGCACGAACACCACCGGGGGCGGCATGGAGGCCGGGCGGAACAAGGACCAGAAGAACACGCACGCCAGCGCCGCCGCCGGCTGCAACTGCGCCTGGCCCGGCAGGCGCAACGGCGCCGCCAGCAGCAGCAGAAGCAATGCCGTGCAGGCGGCCGGGAACGCCGCCCGCGATGCGGCGTCCAACTGCCGCCACAGCGTCGGGCGCGGCCGGATGCCCGGCAGGCGTTCAGGGGCCATGAGGCTGGCGCCGCTCGGCGGGACGGGCCGCGGACTCCGGCGGCGACACCCCATGCAGGCCATAGTCGAAGATGCGGACAATCTCCAACTGGTCCAGCTTGGCCGCCGGCACGACCTCCGGCGCATTGCTGGCGCTATAATGAACAACGCCGACCGGCAGGCCCGCCGGAAAGGCGCCGGCCTCGGCGGAGGTCACCACCCGCTCCCCCTCCACCGGCATCACGCCCTCCGGCCAGTGGACCAGGTGCGGGCGGCTGCTGTTGGCGCCCTCCAGGATGGCCCGGCCGCGGCTGCTTTCCATCGTCACGGGGATGCGGCTGTTCATGTCGGTGATCAGCAGCACGCGGGCGCTGCGGTTGCCCAGCTCGGTGATGCGCCCGACCAGGCCGTTCTCGTCCAGCGCGATCTGGCCCTTGGTCAGGCTGTTGTGGGGACCGACCGACAGCAGCACCGCGCGGGCATACACGCCCCCGGCATCGGCCACCACGCGGGCGGTGACATAGGACGGCGCCGGGTCAGGGATCCAGTTCAGGTTGGCCTTCAGCGTCGCATTCTCGGAGTCCAGCGCCAGCGCGACGGCGTGCCAGCGGCGGAGCTGCTCGTTCTCGGCCCGCAGGCGGTCGTTCTCGGCCCGCACCGCCACCAGCGCCTCCACGTCGGCCACGGTGCGGTGCACGGTGGCGATCGGCTGCGCGGCGGCGGCGAAGATCGGCGCCAGCGCATCAGCCAGGGCCATGCGCGCACGCTCAGTCACGGCGATGTCGGCCTTGCCCAGCAGCATCACGCCGAACGCCACGGCGATCAGCACGGGCAGGGTCAGCCGCGACAGCGCCTGGCGCACGGGAATGGACAGCCGGATCAACTGGGCAAGCCTCCCTTAGGCCGGGGTGCGGCCTAGTACATCGACGTGAGGACGTTCCGCAGGCGCTTCATCTCTTCAAGTGCCCGCCCGGTGCCCAGTGCCACGCAGCTAAGTGGGTTTTCCGCCACCACGACCGGCAGGTTCGTCGCCTCGCGCAGTACCTGGTCCAACCGGTACAACAATGCACCACCGCCAGTCAGCACAATTCCTTTGTCCACGATGTCGGCGGCCAGTTCCGGCGGAGTGTTCTCCAGCGCCACCTTCACCGCCTCGACGATGGCGCTGACCGGCTCGGCCAGGCTCTCGCTGATCTGGCGCTGGCCCACCAGGATCTCGCGCGGCACGCCGTTCATCAGGTCGCGGCCCTTCACCTCGCGCCACGGGCCGTCGTCGATGTCGTCGGAGGGCATCGCGGCGCCGATGTCCATCTTGATGCGCTCGGCGGTGCTCTCGCCGATCAGCAGGTTGTGGGTGCGGCGGATGTGGCTGATGATCGCCTCGTCCATCTTGTCGCCGCCGACGCGCACGCTGCGGGCATAGACGATGCCGCCCAGGGAGATCACCGCCACCTCCGTCGTGCCGCCGCCGACATCGACGATCAGGCTGCCCGACGGCTCCGTCACCGGCAGCCCGGCGCCGATCGCGGCAGCCATCGGCTCCTCGATCAGCAGCACCTTGCGGGCGCCGGCGCTCTCGGCGCTCTCCTGGATGGCGCGGCGCTCCACGGCAGTCGATCCGCTGGGCACGCAGACGATGATCAGCGGGCTGCCGAAGCTGCGCCGGCCGTGCACCTTGCGGATGAAGTGCTTGATCATCTCCTCCGCCACCTCGAAGTCGGCGATCACCCCGTCGCGCAGCGGGCGGATGGCGCTGATGTTGCCGGGCGTGCGGCCAAGCATCAGCTTCGCCTCTTCACCGACCGCCAGCACCTGCTTCTTGCCGCGCACGTCGGCGATGGCGACCACGCTTGGTTCGGCCAACACGATGCCGCGGCCCTTCACGTAAACCAGGGTGTTAGCAGTGCCGAGGTCGATGGCCATGTCGGCCGACATGATCCCCAGCAAACGTCCGAACATGAGAGTTACCCTTGGAAAGCAGTCGGGACGGCCCGCGGCAGCCATGAGCAGGCGCGCAGGCCGATGGCGACGTTTGGCTTAACGGCCATGCCGCATTGCGGCAAGGGCGGGCCTTCAAGTCACCGTGAGGCGCAAGGCCAACACCTCGCCGCCATGTACTTGACACATCCTGGGAGCGTTACTGGCCAGACGCACCTTGTGGAGAACGTGACATGAGCGCAATCACTAAAACCACTCTTGCTGCCGCTCTTGCCTGTCTGCTGGCTGCCTGTGGAGAGCAACCGGGGACCCGTGCCGTCACTGGCGGGCTACTGGGCGCGGGCGCCGGCGCCGCGTTGGGCGCAGCCACCGGTGGTAGTGCCGGGACAGGTGCGTTGATCGGCGGCGGCTTGGGCGCAGTAGGCGGCGCTGCCACGACGCCGCGCCGTTACTGAAACAGCTTTTGGGAGAGTTTCGATGTACAAGAAGATCGCGCTGAGCCTGACGCTCGTCGCCGGACTAGGTTTGTCTGCCTGCACCGACCCTTACGACCCCGGTCAGCGCGCCGTTGGTGGCGGCCTGCTGGGCGCGGGCGCGGGCGCGGCGCTGGGCGGCATCGCCGGTGGTGGACGCGGCGCGGCGATCGGCGCCTTGGCTGGTGGCGGACTCGGTGCCGTCGGCGGCGCCGTGACAACGCCGAACCGGCCTGGCTACTACCAGCAGCGCGAGCCCGCCTACTATCCGCCGCAGCGCCCGTCCTACGGCTACTAGGCCCATCTGGCCGGGGGCAACGCTCCCGGCCGCTTTCCTCGCTAGGCCGACAGCGCCTCCGGCTCGGTCCGCGCCCGCTTCACCAGCAGCTTGTTCAGCGCGTGCACATACGCGCGGGCGGAGGCGACGATAGTGTCAGTGTCGGCGCCCTGGCCATCGACCATTTTGCCGCCCTCCTCCAGCCGAACCGTGGTCTTGGCCTGGGCGTCCGTGCCCTCCGTCACCGCGCCGACCGAGAACAGCAGCAGCCGCGCCTCGTGCGGGAACAGGATGCGGATGGCGTTGAACGTGGCGTCCACCGGCCCGTCGCCGGACGCCTCCGCCTGGTGCACGACGCCGTCCACCTCCAATTCCAGCATCGCCTTAGCCGGGCCGCGCGACCCGGCATGGATGTCCAGCGAGGTGAAGCGGATGCGATCGTGGTCGCGGCCGACCTCGTCATCCACCAGGGCGGTGATGTCCTCGTCGTAAACCACTTTCTTGCGGTCGGCGAGGTCCTTGAACCGTCGGAAAGCGTCGTTCAGCTTATTGTCCCCGACCTCGCCATAACCCAGCGCTCGTAGCTTGTCGCGGAACGCCGCACGGCCGCTGTGCTTGCCCATCACCAAGCTACTTTTGGTCCAGCCGACGCTTTCCGGCGTCATGATCTCGTAAGTGGCGGCGTTCTTCAGCACGCCGTCCTGGTGGATGCCGCTTTCATGCGCAAAGGCGTTACGGCCGACGATGGCCTTGTTGGGCTGCACGTCGAAGCCGGTGATGGTGGACAGCAGCTTCGACACCCGCAGGATGCTCGGGGTGACGATGTTGGTCTTGTAGGGCGCGGCGTCCGGCCGGGTGCGGATGGCCATCGCGACCTCCTCCAGCGCGGCGTTGCCGGCGCGCTCGCCTATGCCGTTGATGGTGCACTCGATCTGCCGTGCGCCGGCGCGGACGGCGGCGAGCGTATTGGCGACGGCCAGGCCGAGGTCGTTATGGTTGTGGGTGGACAGCACTACCGTGTCGGCGCCGGGCACGCGCTCGCGCAGCATGGTAAAGATGCGGGTCATGTCGTCGGGCACCGCATAGCCGACGGTGTCGGGGATGTTGATGGTGGTGGCGCCGGCGCGGATTGCGGCCTCGACGCAGCGGCACAGGAAGTCGGGGTCAGTGCGGCTGCCGTCCTCGGCGGACCATTCCACGTCGTCGGCGTGCTGGCGGGCCAGGGCGACGCTGTCGGCGGTCAGTTGCAGGACAGCGTCGGGCTCCATACGCAGCTTGTACTTCATGTGCAGCGGGCTGGTGCTGAGGAAGACGTGGATACGCTTGCGCTCGGCGGGGCGGACGGCCTCGGCGGCGCGCAGGATATCGGCCTGCCCCGTGCGGGCCAGGCCGCAGATGACCGGCCCCTTGATGTGGCGGGCGATTGATTGAACGCTCTCGAAGTCGCCGGGGCTGGCAATGGGGAAGCCAGCCTCCATGACATCGACGCCCAGTTCGGCAAGCGCCTCCGCCATGCGGAGCTTCTCGGCCAGGTTCATCGAGAAGCCCGGCGACTGCTCGCCGTCGCGCAGCGTCGTGTCGAACATGATGACGCGGTCGTCCAGCAGTTGGCCGAAGCTAGGGTGGTTGATGGTCATGGCGGGGGTCCTTGGATCGGGATGCGCGGGTCTGCTTCCTGGGGGTATCCCCCCGAAGCGACGCCGGCATAGGGATCAGCCGCGCGTGATGCTCCGGGGGCGGATAAGTCGAAGCAGGAGCGTCAGGCCGAGCAGCCGCAGGGCGGCCCGCACGACGGTGCGGAACATGGCGGACAGGATCTGCAAGGTCAGGGACGACAGCACGGGTCAACGCTACTGCACCTCGTCCGGGGGACGCAAGTGGGGTTGAGATACTTGATCTGTCCGCACGATGGCTCCTGACAAACGTGATTGCGAGCCGGCTTCGGCGCGGCAATCCAGAAATCTCGGCATCAAAGCCCAAGCAAGCCCCTGCAGGTTTGCGCACAGAGGAATAAGCTAAGCAGGCTTGCGCAGCCCCCGGATTGCCATGCCGCAAGCGCGGCCCGCAATGACGGCCGCTCCATGATGCCGCATCATCCCGGTCGTTTCGCAGCCAAGCCGCGCAACGCCGCCCAGCGGTCGCGCCAGCCGCCGTGCAATAGCGCCGTCATGGCGGCGAACTGGGCGGCGTCGTCCGGCGTGGCGGCGTTCAAGTGCGGACGGAAGCGGCCCCGGCGGATGCTGACCGCCTTGGGCACGGTCATCTCCAGCAACCCCTCCGCCCCGCGCGTGCTGCCGAAGCCGCTGCGGCCACGGCCGCCAAAGGGGAGGCGCGGGTCGGCCGTGGGCACGATCAGGTCGTTAATGCAGACCGAGCCGGCCCGCACCTGCACCGCCACCTCCCGCGCCGCGGCAGGCGGGCCGAAGATGCTGGCGCCGAGGGCATAGGGACAATCCGCCGCCGCCGCCAAGGCAGCCGCCGTGTCGGCGACAGGCACCAGCGCCAGCCAGGGGGCGAACACGTCGTGCTGCAGCAGCGCCATGCCGGGCCGGGCGCCTGCGACGACGACGGGCCGCCTATTTCCCCCGGCGACGACCCGCGCTCCGTCCGCCACAGCCTGGTCCAACAGGCCGCACAGCCGGGCCGCGACCGCGTTCGGCACCACGGCGTCCGGTACTGCCGGCAGCAGCGCCAGCAGCTTAGCCTCCAGCGCCTCCGCCAGCGCCGAGGGCACGAAAACCCGGCGCGGCGCAATGCACGTGGCGCCTCCGTTCAGCCGCAGCCCGTAGGCCAGGCAGGCCGCAACCAAATCCAGATCCGCGCCGGGCAGCACGAACACGGCATCCGACCCCGACAGCTCCATCGTCGCCGGCGTCAGCGTGCCGGCCGCCGCCGCCATCACCCGCGCCCCGGTCTCGGCCGAGCCAGTCAACACGATGCGGTCGAACCCGGCCCGGCTCGCCGCCTCCCCGGCGGCCGGGTCCAGCACCTGCAGCACGCCGTCCGGCAGCCCCGCCCGGCGCAGCAGCCCCGCCAGGGCCAGCATCGGCGCCACGCAGCCCGGCGCCGGCTTCACGCAAACCGCGTTACCGGCCGCCAGCGCCTGCAACGCCTGCGCGCCGGGCAGGAACAGCGGGTAGTTGCCCGGCGCCAGGATCAGCACCGCCCCGCACGGCTCCCGCCGCAGCTCCGCCTGCACGCCCAGCAGCCACAACGGCCGCCCCCCACGCAGCCGCCGCGGCGCCAGCAGGCCCGGGGCACGGCGCACCAGGAAGCGTGCCGCCTCGGCCAGCGGCAGCACCTCCGCCACCAGCGTATCGGCCACGGCACGCTGCACGGTGGCGGCCAGCACCGCCGCATCCGCCGCAATCAGCCGGCGCACCTGCGCGATCACGGCCAGGCGCGCGCGCAACCCGGCCGCCGCCCAGGCGCTCCCAGCCAATCGCGCCTGGATCAGCGCCGCGGCAACCTCGGCTTCGCAAGGCAGGGTGACAAGATCGTTCATGGTCCCACTTCTAGCCCGTACCTATCCGACCATCGAGAGAGGGGCTACGTTCCGCCACATGTTGTGTCGCACCATCATCTTCCCGCCGTGCCTGGCTCCGAGCCTGCCGCCGTGCTCCCTCCCCTCCCGTCATGCCGTGGTGTCCCCGTGACCCGGCGTGTCGCGATCATCGGCGCCGGTCCCGGTGGGCTGGCCTCGGCGATGCTGCTGGCCAAGGCCGGCGTCGATGTCACCCTGTACGAAAGCCGCGACTGCGTCGGCGGCCGGTCCAGCACCATCAGCGGCGCGACCGACGTAGGCACCTTCCGCTTCGACATGGGTCCGACCTTCTTCCTGTATCCGCGCGTGCTCAGCGACATCTTCACCGCCTGCGGACGCCGGCTAGAGGACGAGGTGGAGCTAATCCGCCTCGACCCGCAGTATCACCTGGTGTTCGAGGGCGGCGGCGACATCCAGGCCACCGGCGACATGGCGCGCATGGCGGCGGAGGTCGCACGCTTCTCCCCCCAGGACGCCGCCGCACTGCCCCGCTTCATGTCCGACAACCGCAAGAAGCTCGCCGCCTTCCGCCCGGTGCTGGAGAACGCCTTCAACTCCATGCGCGACCTGATGCGGCCCGAGGTGGTGCGCGGCCTGTCTCGCCTGCGCCCGCACCGCAGTGTGGACAGCGACCTCGCCACCTATTTCCGCGACGAGCGGGTGCGGCTGGCGTTCAGCTTCCAGTCCAAGTACCTCGGCATGTCGCCGTTCCGCTGCCCGAGCCTGTTCACCATCCTGTCGTTCATGGAGTACGAGTACGGCGTCTATCACCCCCGCGGCGGCACCGGCGCGGTGATGGCCGCCATGAGCCGCGTGGCCCGCAGCCTAGGCGCCAAGCTGAAGCTCGGCACTCCCATCGAGGACATGCTGTTCGAGGGCCGGCGCGTCGTCGGCGTCCGCACCCGGGACGGCGAGGCGCGCTATGACGCCGTGGTGATCAACAGCGATTTCGCGCAGACCATGACCAAGCTGGTGCCCGACGCCATCCGCCGCCGCTGGTCGGACCGCAAGATCGCCAGCAAGCGGTTCTCGTGCAGCACGTTCATGATGTACCTCGGCATCGAGGGCGAGATCCCCGACCTGTCGCACCACACGATCTACCTGGCCGACGACTACCGCCGGAACATCGCCGAGATTGAGGCCGGCCTGGCCCCCGCCGAACCCAGCTTCTACGTGCAGAACGCCTGCGTGACCGATCCCGCGTTGGCGCCGCCGGGGCACTCGACCCTGTATGTGCTGGTGCCGGTCGGCCACCGCATGGACGGCGGCGCAGCCTGGGGACCGGCAGACGTCGCGCGCTACCGGGAACTCACCCTGAAGCGGCTGGAGCGCATCGGCATCCCCGACATCCGCCAGCGCATCCGCTTCGAGAAGGTGCTGACCCCGATGGACTGGGAGCACGACTTGCAGATCTACCGCGGCGCCACGTTCAACCTGGCGCACAACCTGGGCCAGATGCTGCACTTCCGCCCGCGCAACCGCTTCGAGGACCTGCAAAACGTCTATCTCGTCGGCGGCGGCACCCACCCGGGCAGCGGCCTGCCGGTGATCTTCGAGAGCGCCCGCATCACCTCGCGCCTGATGGCCGAGGACCTGAACCTTGACCCGAATTGGGAAGCGCCGTCCGCCATGGCGTCCGACCACTACGAACCAGCCATCGCCGAGGCCCTATGAACGCAATCACGCACCGCCCTGAGCTGCCCATCGGCGTCGTCGGCGCCGGCCTGGGCGGGCTGGCCGCCGCCTGCACCCTCGCCGCCCGCGGCCACAAGGTCATCCTGTTCGACAAGAACCCCTGGCTGGGCGGCAAGGCCGCGCAACTGGAGCAGGACGGCTACCGCTTCGACATGGGGCCGACCATCCTGACCGTGCCCGGCGTGCTGGAGCGGGTGTTCCAGGAGGCCGGGCGCAACATGTCCGACTACCTGGACCTCAGGCGGCTGGACCCGCAGTGGCGCTGCTTCTTCGACGATGGCGCCGTGCTGGACTTGCAGGAGAACGTGCCGGCGATGGCCGATGTCATCAGCAAGTTCGCGCCGGGCAGCGAGGCCGGGTTCCAGGACTTCATCGGCATGTCGCAGAAGCTGCATGAGGTCAGCGAGAAGTTCTTCTTCTGGAAGTCGGTCGAGGGCATCGGCGACACCCTTGAGTTCAAGGGCATGAACCTTGCCACCCTGAAGGACGTGCTGAGCCTGCGGATGGGCACCTCGGTCGCCCAGCAGATCAGGAAGCGCGTGCCGGACGGCCGGGTGTGCCAGATGCTGGACCACTTCGTGCAGTATGTCGGCAGCAGCCCGTACCAGTCCCCGGCCGTGCTGTGCAGCATCGCGCACATGCAGACCGAGAAGGGTGTCTGGTATCCCATGGGTGGCACCCGCGCCGTGCCGCTGGCGTTGGAGCGGCTGGCCGGCGAATTGGGTGTTGACCTGCGTCCCGGCGTGGGCATCGGCCGCATCCTGTCCGACGGCGGGCGCGTGACGGGCGTGATGACCGAGGGCGGCGAGATCGTCCCGCTGTCCGCCGTCGTCAGCAACATGGACAGCGTCCGGACTTACAACGAGCTGGTCGGCGGCAAGCCGCAGGCCAGCTTCTCCCGCCGCTGGAAGCGTGACCCGGCCTGCTCCGGCGTCGTGCTCTACCTCGGCCTCGACCGCCGCTACGACCACCTGGCGCACCACGACTTCGTTTTCTCCAAGGACCCGGAGGAGGAGTTCGACTGGATCTACGGCAAGGGCGAGCCGGCGCCGGACCCGACCTGCTACATCGCAGCCCCCTCCGGCACCGAGCCGAGCGTGGCGCCACCGGGCGGGGAGGCCCTCTACATCCTTGTGCACACCCCATTCCTGCGTGAGCACCACGACTGGTCCAAGATGTTCGCCCCCTACCGCAAGGTCATCTTTGACAAGCTGGCCCGCTGCGCCGGCATGGGCGATTTGGAGGAGCGGATCAAGTTCGAGCACCACCTGACGCCGCAGGACATCCATGAGCGCTACCGCGTGCTGAACGGCGCGATCTACGGCCTGGCCAGCCATGGCAAGGTCAACGGCGCGTTCAAGCCCGGCAACCGCTCGCGCGACCTCAAGGGCCTGTACCTGGCCGGTGGCGCCGCGCACCCCGGCCCGGGCATGCCCATGGTGCTGATGAGCGGCTGGATCGCCGCCGACAGCCTGTCGCAGGATGTGGCGGGCGTGATGGCTGCCCCCGTAAGTGCCTGACGTCGGCCTGCCGTCCCCCCGGACGCCCGCGGTCCGCCGTCCGGACCCGGTTGCGGCCCGGTCGGACCGGATGTTCTGGGCGTTCGGCTGGTACCTGCGGTGGTATTTTTACCGCCGGTTCCATGCCGTTCGCCTGTCCCGCACCGGCCTGCCGCCGGAGATCGCGGGCCGCCCGGTCATCATCTACAGCAACCACCCGTCCTGGTGGGATCCGGCGCTGTACATCCTGCTCTGCGCCCTGCTATTCCCCGACCGCCGCGGCTACGGCCCGATGGACGCCAAGGCGCTGGGCAAGTATGGCCTGTTCGAGCGTATGGGCGTGTTCGGCATCGCGCTCGACAGCCCGCGCGGGGCCGCGCACTTCCTGTCAACCAGCCTGGGCATCCTGTCCGATGCCACAAGCATCCTGTGGATCACCGCCGAGGGCGAGTTCACCGACCCGCGCCGCCGCCCCATCCAGTTGCGGCCCGGCCTGGCCCACCTCGCCCGCCGTGTGCCCGGCGCCGTCATCCTGCCGCTCGCGGTCGAATACACCTTCTGGAACGAGAGCAAGCCAGAGGCCCTAGTGCGCTTCGGCGACCCCATCCAGGGCGGCGGCGGCCGCAGCGTGGCCGAGTGGACCGCGCACCTCGAGGGCGAGCTGACCCGCACCATGGACGCGCTCGGCAACGAGTCCACGCAGCGCGACCCCCGCCTGTTCCAGCCCCTGCTGCGCGGCGTCGTCGGCGTAGGCGGCATCTACGACCTGTGGCGCCGCAGCCGCGCCCTGGCCAGTGGCCGCCGCTTCGACCCCCGGCACGAGCAGCGCGAGTGACCGTCCTCGCCTGGGCCGCCCTCTTCCTAGCAGTAGGCCCGCTCCTGCTGGGCCTATGGAACCTGCTGCTCTATCGCGTGCCCTCGCCCGCGACCGGCACCCCTGCTGTGTCGGTGCTGATCCCGGCCCGCAACGAGGAGGCCAACATCGCCGATGCCTGCGCCGCCGTGCTGGCCAGCGTCGGCGTGGACCTGGAGCTGATCGTGCTGGACGACGCTTCCACCGACCGCACGCCGGCCATCCTGCAGGCCATCTCAGACCCGAGGCTGCGCGTGGCGGCGGCGCCGCGCCTGCCGCCCGGCTGGTCTGGCAAGCAGCACGCCTGCCATGTCCTGGGCGGCCTGGCCCGGCACGAGCTGATGGTGTTCGTGGACGCCGACGTGCGCCTGCAGCCGGATGCGCTGGCCCGCATGGCCGGCTACATGCAGCGCCACCCGGTCGGCCTGGCCAGCGGCTTCCCGGCGCAGGTCACCATCACCTGGTCCGAGCAGTTGCTGCTGCCGTTGATCCACTTCCTGCTGCTGGGCTACCTGCCGATGGCGGCAATGCTGCGGTCCCCGGCGCCGGGGCTAGGCGCCGGCTGCGGGCAACTGTTCATCGCCCGCCGCGAAGCCTATGTACGGGCAGGCGGGCACACGGCGATCAAGGCATCGCTGCATGACGGCCTGATGCTGCCGCGCGCCTTCCGGCAGGCGGGGCTGATGACGGGGCTGTTCGACGCCAGCCCCTTCGCCCGCTGCCGCATGTACAGCAACGCCGCGCAAGTCTGGGAGGGCCTATGCAAGAATGCGACCGAGGGCATGGCGAAGCCGCGCGCCCTACCGGTGTGGACCATCATCCTGTTTGGCGGCCAGGTGCTGCCGGCGGTGCTGATGCTCGCGGCGCCGAGCGGCCCGGCGGCGCTGGCCTTGGCGGCGTCGCTGGGCCTGCGGCTGATCCTGGCGGCCCGGTTCCGGCAGCCATGGCTTGCGGCGGTGCTGCATCCCGCAGGCGTGTTGGCGCTGCTGGTGGTCCAATGGTCCGCCCTGGTCCGCGCCGCACGTGGACGGCCGGCAACCTGGCGCGGGCGGGCCTATACGGCGCAGTAGCGCTGCTAGGGGCAGGCTTTGCCCCCGGAATGGCCGCGGCGGCGACGCTGGACGTGGTGGTGGCCAACCTGCGCAATGACAACGGCCATGTCCGCGTTGCCGTCTGCACGCAGGCAAAGTTCCTGAGTGAGCACTGCGATTACAACGCCGAGGTAAAGTCCAAGGCCGGAGAGGTCGTGGTGACCCTGCAGGTGCCGCCGGGCACCTGGGCGGTGCAGGCATTCCAGGACGAGCATGACCACGGCCAGGTGGACCGCAATTTGCTTGGCATCCCGACCGTCGGCCTGGGATTCAGCAATGATGCGCCGATCCGCTTCGGCCCGCCCAAGTATGCCGATGCAGCCTTTCAACTCGGCGCTGACGGTGGACGCATCCGGCTGTCGCTGCGCTACTTCTAGGAGCCTTGCATGGGCGTCCCCCTGCCGACCGATCCGCCGCCGTATTTCGACGCCCACCTGTTCGTCTGCACCAACCGCCGCCCGGACGGCCACCGCCGCAGGTCCTGCGCGGCGCGCGGGTCCGAGCACCTGCGCGACTACATGAAGGCGCGCGCCAAGGAGCTGGGCATCATGAACCTGCGGGTGAACAGCGCCGGGTGCCTGGACCGCTGCGAGCTGGGGCCGTGCGTGGTGATCTACCCCGAGGGCGTCTGGTACCGCATCGACAGCCCGGCGGACATCGATGCGGTGCTGCAGGCGCATGTCATCGAGGGCGGGCGGGCTGAGGCGCTGATGCTGCCGGCAGCGCTGGATATGGCGTGAATACAGGGTTGCGGGACCAGGGACGCACCCCCACTATAGGTTCTCAACTTGATGGAAGGAGGTGATCCAGTGTCTCATTGTTTGACTTTGCGGTCTTGTGCCGTGACCTGGACGCCCGTCGCATCCCACGTGGCTGCGGCTGGCTGAACGCCTGCGTCCGGCAGCCAAGGCTGTCGAACAATGTGGAGGCCCCGAGAGTGATCCCGGGGCCTTCTGCATGTCTGGGGCGTCGCCATGGCCGACGACGAGGACATGACGGTGCGCGGAGGACGCTTGACGCTCCCGTTTCAACTTCGGGGGAGTAGAGACCGTCCCCAAGGCATGTGCGATCGCCCTGCCCGAAGGAGGACAAGGCGACGCGGTTCCTAAAAGGGCTGCAAGTACCCCGCCAATGTGCAGCCCGAAGTGTAGGCGTCCTCCACTCGCCGGCCCAGGCACCAATCGCCGCAGACGCCGAGGCCCGCGTCCGCATCCCACAACGCCGGGCGGCCAAGCGGCGCATCGGCCAGGGCATAGCGCCAGCGTTGCACGGCAGCATAGGCCGGGACCTGACCCAGCCCGGTCGCAGCGGCGAACTCCCGCAGCAGCAGTTGGCGGACCTCGTCGGCCGCCTCTTCCAAATGCGCGCGAGACCACTCGGCGCCGGCATTGGCCACCCAACATTCCGGCGTCCGGCTCCGTCCCGGACGCGACGAGTCCCGGGCGATCCAGGCCAGCGCACCACCGGATGGCGGCAAGTCAGGCGCGTCCGTCGCCTCGGGAAAGGTCAGCATCAGGGTCCAGCACGGCGCCATCCCCGCGCGGTCAGCCTCCGCCGCGAACGGGTGCGTCATGCTGTGCAGCAGCCCGCCGGCCTGTGGCGCCGGCAGCGCCAGTACCACGGAGTCGAACGGCCCGGCGACCTCGCCGCCCTGCTGCGTCACCAGGCCGGGACGGGCCGTGGCGGCATCCAGGTGCCGCACCATCCAGCCGCCGGACACCCGGGCCAGGTGCGCGACATGACGCATCCTGTGCACGGCGCCGACGCCTAGCCCGGCCATGTGCCGGGCCATGGCGGACATGCCGGGCGTGCCGGTCCACCGCCCGGCGCCGGGCGCAGGCCAGGGCGCAGCATCACCGGCCGTCCCCATGCCGGCCAGCACGGCCTGGAACGCGGGGCCATGCGCGCTGGCATACTGCGCGCCGTGGTTGAACTGCAGGCCGTCCACCCGCCGGGTCGCCAGCCGCCCGCCAACGCCGCGGCCCTTGTCGAACACCGTCACCGCTGCCCCCGCAGCATGCAGCGCCCCGGCGCACGCCAGGCCGGCCATGCCCGCCCCCACGATTGCGACGCGCTGCTGTGCTGGGGACCGTATGGAGGCTGGCATGGCGCAATGCTGTCCCGCCCCGCGTCGCGCCGCAAGGCCGGCATTTCCAGTTGCACCCCGGCCCGGCGCTGCCGATAAGGGCGCATCTTGAGTCAGGACCCCTCCATGAGCCGCCCCGCCCTCCGCATCATCCGCCACGACGCAGCGGACGGAACCGCTCGGTTCGAGTTCCAGGTGTGGGATCCCTGGACCGCCGCCTACACCCCGCAGCCCGGCCTGCCCGACGCCCTGCATGCCATCGACGACATGCTGGATCGCGTGCGGCAGATGTGGGTCACGCAGGACCCGGCGCAGGCCACCCTGGCCGACGTGCCCGACCCCTCGCTGCCCGAAGACCTGGAATGGGCGGAGTTCCGCGTCAGCGCCCAGGCCAACAAAGTGCACGAGACCCGCAACTTCGACACCCGGCACTGGCGCAAGGCGATGGGCGGGCGCGCAGGCGCGGTCGAGACGACATGCAACGAGGTCGGCTACCGCCCCGCCTAGACCCGCCCCGCCTAGACCCGCCCCGCCTAGACCTGGCTAGCCTGGGTGCCTGGCCTGAACCCGGACAGGGTCCAGGCGTTCCCGGCTTATGGACCTGAACGCCAAAGCGCTTGAAATCCACCGCAGGCTCTGCACGCTGTACGGCTGCCCCATCGCCTACTTCCACGCGCTCGACCCCTTGAGCGAACTGGTCAGCTCCCTCCTGTCGCATCGCACCCGCAACGCCGACAGCGGAGCGGCCTTCAAGGCATTACGGGCGCTTTACCCCGACTGGGCCGCCGCCGCCACCGCCCCAGTCGCAGACGTGCAGGCAGCGATCCACCGCGTCACCTGGCCCGAGCAGAAGGCGCCGCGCATCCAGTCCATCCTGCGCGCCATCCAGGCCGAGCGGGGCGCGCTATCGCTCGACTTCCTGGCCGACCTGCCGGTGGAGGACGCCCGCGCCTGGCTGGAGCGCCTGCCCGGCGTGGGTCCAAAGACCAGCGCCGCCGTGCTCAGCTTCAGCGTGCTGCGCCGGGCCGCGCTGCCGGTGGACAGCCACCACCACCGGGTCGCGGCGCGCACCGGGCTGATCCCGGAGGACCTGGCCGTAGGGCCGTCGCACCGTGTGCTGGCCGCCCAACTGCCGCCGGACTGGGACGCGCAGAAGGTGTACGACAACCACGAGGTGCTGATGCTGCACGGCCAGCGCTGCTGCTTCTACCGCAACCCTGCCTGCGAACGCTGCCCGCTGCTGGACCTGTGTCCAACTGGCCAGGCGCTGCGTCCTGAGCTGCAGGCGGTCGCCTAGCCGCCCCCTCCCCCCGACGGCGCCGCATCGTAAGCTGCAGCCATGTCCGATTCGCTCCTGCTGCTCGCCTGTGTCCTGCTGGCCGCCCTCTGCATCATGATCCTGGTCCTGCTGCTCCGCCGTCCGCCGGGCGGCGACGCCATGCAGCACCTGCGCCTGCTGGCCGAGCAGGCCGTCCTGGGCCAACGCGCCGAGGCCGAAGCCACCCGCGCCCGGCTGGCCGACGCCGAACGCGCGCTGCAGGCCCGCGCCGAGCAATCCCGGCTGGAGCTGCAGGCCACGTTGGGCACCCTGTCCACCAGCATCGCCCGCGACCAGGGCGACGCCCGCGCGCTGCTGGAGCGGAAGCTACGCGAGATGGGCGAGCAGTCCGCCCAACGCCTGGCCGACATCCAGCGCAGTGTCAGCGAGGGCCTGCACCAGGCGGTCGAGCGCAGCGTGCAGGGCAGCTTCCAGCGCGTGGTGGACCAGTTCGCCCAGGTGCAGAAGGCGGTTGGCGACGTGCAGGCCGTCACCGCCCAGATCGGCGACCTCAAGCGCATCTTCTCCAATGTAAAGACCCGCGGCGGCTGGGGCGAGATGCACCTACGCGCCCTGCTGGACGACGTGCTGCCCGCCGGGGCCTACCACCTGAACCAGAAGCTGCGCGAGGACAGCGACGAAGTGGTGGAGTTCGCCATCACCATGCCGATGAAGGCCGACCGCCGCCCCCTGCTGGCCATCGACGCCAAGTTCCCCGTCGAGGACTTCGACCGCCTGCTGCTGGCCGCCGAGGCCGGCGACGCCGACGGCGAACGCACCGCCCGGCGCGGCCTGGAGCTGCGGCTGCGCAACGAGGCCAAGAAGATCGGCAGCAAGTACATCAACCCGCCCGTCACGGTCGATTTCGCGGTCATGTACCTGCCAACCGACGGCCTGTACGTCGAGGCCGCCCGCATGCCCGGCCTGATCGAGGCCCTGAACCGCGAGCATCGCGTGCTGCTGATGGGCCCCACCCTGGTGCCCGCCCTACTGCGGACGATCCAGTTAGGCATCCTGACGCTGTCCCTGGAGCAGAAAGCCGACGAAATCCAGCGCCTGCTAGGCACGACGAAGACCGAGATGGCCAAAATGGACTTGGTGCTCGAACGACTCGCCAAGCAGGCCGGCGCCTTCAGCAACACCATCGACGACGCCCGCACCCGCACCCGCGCCGTCGGCCGCCACCTGCGGGAGGTGGAGGAGCTTCCTGTCCTGCCCCCTCCCGCTCCGGAAACTACGGCATTCACCCATCCTGAGTAGCTGCATGTCCAAGGGCGCACCCGTCCGCCACGTCGGCGAACCGCTCCCATCCCGCCACTCCAACCTGCGATGCCACCCGATGCGCCACAGGCCAGCCCAGGACAGCAGCTCACGATGCGTGAATGCCGCACCGCAGGGAGAGGCAGCCCATGCGGTTGCCCTGCCCGCTTCGGAAGGGCCGGCACGGTCCTCATGGCATGCGGCCGTCATCACCCCCGCGGCAACTCCTGCTCCACCAGCGTCGCCCAGAAGCTGGCGCCGATGGGCAGGATGTCGTCATTGAAGTCGTAGCGCGCATTGTGCACCGGCACCGCCCCGCGCGCCCCGTCCTGCTGGCCGATGCGGACGAAGCAGCCGGGCACGCGCAGCGCCATGTAGGAGAAGTCCTCCCCGCCCATCCCCGGCGGTCCCTGGGTCACGACATGCCCCACGCCCAGCAGCCGCTCCGCCGCCTGCACGGCACGCGCGGTCGGCTCCGGCGCATTGACGACCGAGGGGTAGCCGCGCTCATACTGCAGCACCGCCGTCGCCCCATGCGCCCTGGCAGTCAGGTCCACGACCTCGCCCATCATGCGCTCCACCTCGTCCCGCACCGCCGCGTCCAGGGTGCGGACGGTGCCGTTGAGCACCGCACCATCCGGGATGACGTTGCCCGCGCTGCCCGCATGGAACTGGGTGATGCTAAGCACGGCGCTGGCCAGCGGGTTCGTCCGGCGGGACACGATGCCTTGCAGGGCCAGCACGATGTGGCTGCCGACCACCACCGGGTCCACCGTGACGTGCGGCCGGGCCGCGTGCCCGCCATGCCCGGCGATCCGGACCCAAAAGTCATCCGAGGCGGCGGAGACCTGGCCGATGACGGCCTTCATGGCGCCAACCGGCATCGTGGTGTCGTTGTGTGCGCCGAACACCATGTCGCACGGAAACCGGTCGAACATCCCCTCTTCCACCATCACGCACCCGCCGCCGCCGCGTTCCTCCGCCGGCTGGAAGATGAAGTGGACCGTACCATCGAAATTACGGGTTTCCGCCAAGTAGCGCGCGGCTCCCAGCAGCATCGTCGTATGCCCGTCATGCCCGCAGGCGTGCATCCGGCCCGGCGCGGTGGAGCGATGCGGAAAGTCGTTGTCCTCCTGCATCGGCAGGCAGTCCATGTCCGCCCGCAACCCGATGGCGCGCGTGGACGTGCCAAAGCGCAGGGTGCCGACCAGCCCGGTCCCGGCGATCCCGCGCGTGACCTCGATCCCCCAGGACGCCAGCTTGGCCGCGACCAAGTCCGACGTGCGGTGTTCCTCAAACCCCAGCTCCGGGTGGGCGTGCAGGTCGCGGCGCCAGGCGGTCATTTCGGGCGCCAAGCCGGCGATGCGGTTATGGACCGGCATGGCTACAGCGTCCCCCCCCGGCGCCCGGCCATCGCGCCCAGGCGAAGCCGCAGGGCCTGCAGCTTGATGAATCCCTGGGCGTCCACCTGGTCATAAGCGCCCTGGTCGTCCTCGAACGTGACAACCTTCATGGAGTACAGGCTGTTCGGGCTTTCCCGGCCGATGCAGGTCACGTTGCCCTTGTACAGCTTCAGCCGCACCCGCCCGCTGACGCTGCGCTGGCTCTCGTCGATGGCCGCCTGCAGCATCCGGCGCTCCGGGCTGAACCAGAAGCCGTTGTAGATCAGCTCGGCGTAGCGCGGCATCAGGCTGTCCTTGAGGTGCGCGGCCTCGCGGTCCAGCGTAATGCTCTCGATGCCGCGGTGCGCCGCGAGCAGGATGGTGCCGCCCGGCGTCTCATAGATCCCACGCGACTTCATGCCGACGAAGCGGTTCTCCACCAGGTCCAGCCGCCCGATGCCGTTGGCCCGGCCCAGCTCGTTCAGCCGGGTCAGCAGCGCCGCCGGCGACAGCGCCACGCCATCGATATGCGTGGGGTCGCCATGGGAGAAATCCACGCTGATCACGGTGGCGCTGTCCGGCGCGTCCTCCGGCCGGATGGTGCGCTGATACACGAACTCGGGCGCCTCCTCGGCAGGGTCCTCCAGCACCTTGCCCTCGCTGGAGGAGTGTAGCAGGTTGGCGTCCACGCTGAACGGGGCCTCGCCGCGCTTGTCCTTGGTGACGGGGATCTGGTTCTGCTCGGCGAATTCCAGCAGCCGGGTGCGGCTGGTCAGGTCCCACTCGCGCCAGGGGGCGATCACCTTGATGTCGGGCTTCAGGGCGTAGTAGGCGACCTCGAACCGCACCTGGTCGTTGCCCTTGCCCGTGGCGCCATGGGCGACGGCGTCGGCGCCAACCATCTCGGCGATCTCAATCTGGCGCTGGGCAATGAGCGGTCGGGCGATGCTGGTGCCCAGCAGGTACTGCCCCTCATACATCGCGTTGGCGCGGAACATCGGGAACACGAAGTCGCGGACAAACGTCTCGCGCAGGTCGTCGATGAAGATTTCCTTGACGCCCATCGCCTCGGCCTTGCGCCGGGCCGGCTCCAGCTCCTCGCCCTGGCCGAGGTCGGCGGTGAAGGTGACGATCTCGCAACCGTAGGTGGTCTGCAGCCAGCGCAGGATCACGCTGGTGTCCAGGCCGCCGGAGTAGGCGAGCACGACTTTCTTCACGTCTTTGGCGGGCATGGGACTCTTTCAGGTTGACCCACCACGGCTACCCTATCGCGGGACGCGTCGGCAAGACGTAGGGTGCTCCTGCTCAAGGCGCCCTGCTCAAGGCAGCAGGAGCAAGCCGCTTGTGGGAGGTATCGCCGTGCCCGACTTGGACCACCCCGCCGCCACCCCGCTCGACCGGGCCTGGCAGGCCGCGTTCCGCGTCGGCTTCCCGCTCGCCTGCGCCTGGTGGCGGCTGCGGCGGCCGCCGCACCAGGGCGCGCTGGTCGCGGTCCATGCCGGGCCGGCGCTGCTGCTGGTGCGTGCGTCCTACCGGGCCGGCTGGTCGTTCCCCGGCGGCGGCGTCCACCACGGCGAGGCGCCCGAGGCCGCCGCCCGGCGCGAGTTGGCGGAGGAGACCGGCCTAGCCGCGCCGGTCCTGCATCCGGCTGGCGTCCTGTGCGGCCCCTGGGACGGCCGCCGCGACCGGGTTCACTTCTTCACCCTGCACCTGGACCGCCTGCCGCCGCTGCGGCTGGACAACCGGGAGACCGTCGCGGCCCGGCTGGTCCCGGTGGACGTGGCGCGCCGGATGCGGCTGACAGGCCCGGTGGCGGCCTACCTGCAGGCGTAGAGCCTATAAAGGACAGGGTTTAAGCTTGGGCTGCAGCTTCAGGAACGCTGCGGCGAAGCAGGCGAACGCCTGGAAGTTGGTCTTGTCCCAGCCGCAGGCTGGAGCCCGCGGTGGTCCTTAAAACGGCAAAAGGGGTTCTCGACCATTTGCCAACCCGCCGCTTGCCATGGGCCGCGCAGGTGACCCATCCCGTCCATCCCACACCGGCGCCCCAAGGGCCGGATGCAGCACACGTCACCCTGGATAGCCAAGACGCGCAGCCCCGTGGTCATCAAGCCGAAGCGACCGCTGGTGGCACGACTGTCTAATTAGGACCTCAATGGAGCCGTCAGTACGATCCCAGCCAGGATGATCCAAGCGATGGCAAATACGATCGGGACCAAGCGAGCGAACAGCAGGCCGTTGCGATGGTCTGCTTGCGTGCGGCTATCGCCGGCTTGGAAGACGGATGGGCGCCACATGAAGTCTGGCAGCCCATGCGCCTCGTTCAGCGTGGCCATCAGCAGGATATTCCATTCCACGACGATCCTGTATCTCGTGTTGACGCCCGGCCAGGCGAGGACCGCCAGCAGGAACCCGATCAGGGAAAGCATGGGCGCGACCAGGAAGAACTTGTCACTCCAGCGAGCACCCGAATAAACCAGGGCCATCGTGAACGAGATCGACAGAAAAGCCTCAGTGCTGATGAGCGCGTTAATCCGGTCGTGAAGGATGCCGATTTCGAACCTCATCTCCTCTCGGATGAGGGAAAGCCGTAGGATATACTCCTTCGAGGGATCAGCAGTGTCGTGCATCATTCCTCGGTTCCATCCAGATATCCGACGCGCATGATCGGCAGGCCGACCCCACTCTGCAACTGCTCTCCGCTGGGCGGCGGGGCAGCTAGGCATTGTTGGGTGAGCCCCCGAACGGCCCTGGGCAGGCGTGACCCACCTGCACATGCGCTGGCGCTCCTATCGCCGGCCGACCCAACGGCGCAAGACGCCGCCGTGGCCGCCGACGTCGCCGCGGTCGAGGCCACCGCGGCGGCCCAGCGGACGCCGACCCGGAAGTGCATCCCGCGGATCAGCAGCGTGGACACTGCCGACCCGGGCGGCCGCACTACCGGGCAGGCCAGCATGACCCTGCCGCGCACCGCCCAGTGACCACCTGCAGACCCGGTGCGCCTATTCCCGGTGGTTTAGCAGCCGGGAACAGGCCGGGCACGCCGGGCGCCAACCAGGCCCGGAAGGTGGACGCGAGCTTTCCAAGGCCGCTTCTGCACACCAAGCCGGCTGACCCGCCCGCCCCCTACACCTGCTGCGGATGGGCTGCCAACGGCGTCACCTGCCGCTAACTGAACAGTATCCCTGTTCCAGGCTGCGCAACCCTGCCTAGCCCCGCGGCGCCACCTGACGCGCCTTGTTCTCGAACGCCGCAGGCTCCGGCGCCATCCGCTGCACCACCTGCAGCAGCGCCGCCTTCGCCGAGAAGTCCAGCCGGCGGTATGCGCGCAGCAACGCCTCCTCGTCGCCTGCCAACAGGCCCAGGCTGCCTTGCTCGTCGGTCACCAACTCGTCCGGCACCGGGATATCGGGGTCCAGCCCGACCAAGTAGCTGACCGAGGTCGCCAACGCCTCCGCCAGCCGCACCAGGCGCGGGCCGCGCGGCGGCGCACTGCCACCCTGCAGCTTCGTCAGGAAGTCCGCCGGCAGCCCGGCCGTGCGGGCGGCTTCCGCCGCCGTCAGGCCCAGCCGGTCCAGCCGGCCCTGCACCCGCTCGGCGAACTCCGCCGGCCCATCCGCCATCAGCGAACCGGCATCAGGTCAGGTCCGGCGGCGGCCCGCGCCAGTCCAATATCTTCCACACGCCGTCCGCCATCGCGACGCCCTTCGCGCTCACCCGCATCACCCCGCGCAGGAACACCAGGCTGCGCGTCGTCCGAACCACCTCGGCCTCGACGACCGCGAACTCGCCCAGTTGGACCGCGCCCAGGAATTGCACGTTGAGCTGCACCGTGGCGCAGGGCCGGCCGCCCCCGGCCTCCCATGCCGCATTGCCCAGCGCCACGTCGAAGGCGGTGGCCAGCATGCCGCCGTGCACCACGCCGCGCTTGTTGCCGTGCCGCCCGTCGGCGATGAAGCCGCACTGCGCGCTGCCGCCGCCCGGGGGCATGTAGAAGGGTCCGACATGCATGCCGAACGCCTTGGTCGGGCGCAGCACCCATCCCTCCGGCGGCGCCTCTGCGCGATCCGCCGCCATGCCGCTCAAATCCCGTTCACCCATTCCTCGATCACCTGCGCCAGCGGCCCCGGCGCATCCAGCGGGACCATGTGCCGGCTGTCGGGCAGGGTCATGAGCGTCGCGCCGGGGATGCGCGCCACCACCTCCTGCCGCAGCAGCGGCGGCGGGATGTTGGCGTCGTCGGCCGCGGCCACCACCAGCACCGGCACGTCGATGGCCGCCGCCGACACCGAGATGTCCTCCCGCGACCCGCGCTCGATCCACCACGTCCAGGCGGGATGCGAGGTGCGAAGGCTGTCCTCGACGAGGCGCCACATGACCGCGGGATCGTCATGACGCTTGCTGATCTGCTGTGCGGTGCGGGCCGCGGCGGCCGGGTCATGGAAGCCGGACAGCATGCCAGCCCGGTCCGGGATCGGTTCCGGCGTCGGCGGGCTGGGCGCGACCAGCACTAGGCCGGCCAGCCCCGCCGGTCGCCGCGACGCGAGCAAGGTTGCGATCTTGCCGCCCATGGAATGCCCAACCAGCACGTACCGCCCAAGCGGCGCCGCGAGGACCGCCGCCTCGTCCGCCCAATCGGCCAGGGTAGCACCGGGATCCGGGGGCGGTGCCGCCCCGAAGCCGCGCAGATCGGGGGTGACGCAATGCAGGCCGGCCAGGTGCTGCACGACCGCCGCCCAGGCCAGGCCAGACCCGGCGAACATGTGCAGGAACAGCAGGGCGGGCCGGCTTCTATTCACTTCGTTGCCTATGACCAGGATGCGGAGGCCAAGCCGGCTTCCTCTCCCAAAGGGAGCAGCAGGCTATCCAGGCAGCAGTCCTTCGACCAGCACCACGTCCGACGCCGCGCTCTCCAACCTAAGCTGCAGGACCGGCGCATACTCGGCGCTGCGGTAGAACACCCGAGCCGCCTCCATCGAAGGGAACTCCACGATCACCAGCCGCCCCGGCGGCGCTTCGCCCTCCAACGCCTCCAGCGCCCCGCCACGGACGACATACCGCCCGCCATGCGCCGCGATCACCGGCGTCACCCGGTCCCGGTAGTCCGCGAACCCGGCCTCGTCATGCACCGTGATCCGCGCGACCAGGTAGGCCGCCATCCCGCTACGCCGCCCGCTCGATCCGCTGGTGCCGCGCACGGGCCGCCCGCTCAATGGCGGCCGCGACCAGGGGGTCCATCCGCAGCTCCGCCATCACCAGCTCCAGCATCCGCAGCATCGGCTGCGACGCGCGGCGGTCGGCGGCCACCACGTCGCAGGCCAAGGCATAGGCGGTCTCGCGCAGGCGCGGCTCCAGCGCGTCGCGGATCATCTGGCCGGCGTGCTCCAGCCCCTCGTCCTCCTCCAGCAGCCCCACGGCGGCCTCGGACGCGACCTCCAGCCGTTCGCTGCTGAAGTCCTGGAACGCGGGCAGTGTCTGCACCAGGCCGGACATCACGCCGATCTCCCGGTCGGTGATCCCGCCATCGGCGGCAGCGACCAGCACCATGGTGCACACCAGCGCCTCCTGCGGATCGAGTCCTGTCCTGGCCAGCATCCCTGTTTCCTTCGTCATCCTGCGCTGCACCATCCGGGAAAGCCGTCACCCCGGCAAGTTACGCCTGGGTGATGGAGGACGGGCTAATAAAAGGCGGGCTGATGAAGGGCGGGGCGACGGAGGGCGGGGCAACGGAGGCAGGCGTGATCGGCGCGTGCGCCAGGAAGTCCCGGGTTTCCGCCACCGCCTCCGCCAGCCCGACCCGGCGCACCACCACGCCGGCCGGGAACGCCGACAGCAGCCGGCTCGGCGTGCGCCGATCCAGCAGCACGAACACACCGCGGTCGGTGGCGGACCGCACCAGCCGCCCGAACGCCTGGCGCAGCCGCAGCCGCGCCTTGCTGTCGTCGTAACCCTTGGGGTCGCCACCCGACAGATGCACCCGGCGCTCGCGGTGCAGGATGTCCGGGCGCGGCCAGGGCACGCGCTCGAACACCACCAGGCGCAGGGCGCGGCCCGGCACATCGACACCGTCGCGCATGGCGTCGGTGCCGAGCAGGCACGAATCCAGCTCGGTCCGGAACACGTCCACCAGGGTTGCGTTGTCCATGGCGTCCACATGCTGCGCCAGCAGTTGGATGCCGCCGGCCTCCAGCTCCGGCGCGATGCGCTCATGCACGGCGCGCAGCCGGGCGATGGCGGTGAACAGGCCCAGCCCGCCGCCCCCCGAAGCCTGGAACAGCGCGCGGTAGGCCGCCCCCAGCGCCCCCAGGTCGCCCGGCGCCACATCCGTCACGACATAGGCCCGGGTCTGCTGCGCATAGTCGAACGGACTAGCGACCGACACGCGCAGCGCCGGCGACGGCAGGTGCTCTGCGCCGACTCGCGCCTCCGCCGACAGCCAGGCGGCCTCGGCATCGGCCTCCCCGGTGTCGCGCAGCGTGGCGGAGGTGATCAGCACGCCATGCGCCGGCGCGGCCAGGCTGGCGGCAAACGGGACCGTGGGGTCCAGCCAGTGCCGGTGCAGCCCCACGTCGCGGTCGCCGGTCTCCCCTCTTCCAAAGTCCCGCCGGTCCAGGTGCAGGGTGTGGACGTGCAATGGCCGCGCGCCGGGTTCGGGCGGTGGTGCTGCGACCGCGTCCAGCATGGCCATCCAGGCGTGCAGCCGGTCGATGGCCCGGCGCTTCACCGACCGCCGCGCCGCCTCGATCCGGTTGCGCTGCGCCGGCTCCATCTCCTCCGACTCCGCCTCGACCTTGGCGCCCAGGCGGTCCAGCAGGGTCTGCAACGGCTCGGCGATGCGGTGCAGCGCGCGGCGAAGCTGGGCGGCGGCGTCCGGCAGCCCGGCGGACACCGGATACAGGTCGCACTCGCTGGCACCCCGGTACTGCCCCTCGCGCCCCTCCGACGCAGCGCCCTCCGCCGTGCGGGCCAGCACCTGCAGCCGCGCCAGCCGCAGGAACGCCTCGCCCGGCGTCGCGTCCGTCCCCCCATCGGCCAGCCGCAGCGCCCAGCCCGTTGCAGGCAGCGCCCGCGCCGCCTGCAGCGCAGCATCCAGCGGCGGCTCCAGCTCGGGGTCGCCGGCCACCAAATCTTCCAACCGCTTGCGTAGGCCGCGGGCGCGGGACCGGCTGCCCTCCGCCCCCAGCAGCCATCGCCGCAAATCCGCCCCCTCCACCCCCGACAGCACCGCGGAGAACGCACCATCAGCGGCATCGAACACGTGGTGGCCCTCGTCGAACACGTACCGGCTCGGCACGCTGTCGTCGTCGATGCCGCCCCAGGCCGCCTGCGCCATCACCAGCGCATGGTTCGCCACCACCAGCTCTGCCCCCCGCGCCCGTCGGATGGTGTGCTCCACAAAGCAGGTGCGGTAGTGCGTGCAGGCGCCATGGATGCACTCGCCCCGGCGGTCGGCGATGGCCGGCAGCAGGCCGGCTCCGAACAGCTCCGGGAACCACCCCGGCAGGTCGCCGCCCTGGATGTCCCCGTCCGACGTCGCCAAGGCCCAGCGCGACACCAGCCCCAACGCGACCAGCCCCCCCGCGCTGACGGCCGCGGAGTTCACATGCTCCTCCATGTTCAGCAGGCACAGGTAGTTCTCACGGCCCTTGCGGATCACCACGCGGCGGCGGCGCTCGGCGGGATCGGGGAACAGGCGGGACAGCTCGGCGTCGATCTGGCGCTGCAGGTGGCGGGTATAGGTGCTGACCCAGACGCTGCCGCCGTTGCGCTCGGCCCACAGGCTGGCCGGGGCGACATAGGCGAGGGTCTTTCCCGTGCCGGTGCCGGCCTCGGCCAGGACGACCTGCGGATCGCCAGGGGCGGTGCGCGGCAGAAAGGCATGGGTGGCCGCGCTGGCATAGTCGGCCTGGCCCGGCCGCTGCTCCGCATCAGGGCCGAGCATCCGAGCCAGCAGGGTGCGCGCCTCCGCGGCCTCGACGGGCAGGCAGCCAGGCGGCGGCGGCGGCGCCTGGTCCTCCCACTCCGGTAGGCGCCGCCAGACCTTAAGGGCGTCTGCGGTCGGCTTGGCCTTGGGCTGGCCGAGCGCCGCCATCACCATGCGCGCCCAGGGCCATCCAGCCTGGCCCATCCGCGCGGCCAGCCCGGCGGCCTCCTTGTTCAGCGCCAGGTCCCGCGCGCGTTCCAGGTGGCGCAGCAGGGCGGCGGCAATGTCCGGCAGCAGGGCCACCGCGTCCTCCGCCGTGCCGGGCGGATCGAGGTCCAGCGCCAGGGCCAGCCCGCGCGACGTCGGCGGCACCGGCCGGGCCGGCATGGCAAAGGCGAACAGTTCCAGCAAGTCCAACGCCGGCATCGGGCGCAGCCCCAGGCGGCGCAGGGTGGCGGGGGCATGGACCAGCAGCGGCGGCACGCCGTCCCGCAGCAGGTGCGCCGCCTCCTCGGCCGGCAGGGCCAGCAGCTCGCCATCGGTGGTCAGCACGGCGGCGCGGCCATGCCCGGCGACCACGGCGGGCGCGTCGGGGATCAGCAGGGAGGACGATGCAGCCATCAAGCCGCTTATGTATGGCGGCAGCCTGCCCGACGGCAATGCGCACCTCTGGCTCCGGCCTCGCACCGTGAGGCGGACCAAGGCCGGTATGAGGGAGCAGGCATCGGCTCCGGACGTCCGAAGGGCACGGTCAGTCCAGGTAGCGTGCCGCCAGGTGCGCCTCGAAATCCATGGGGTCCAGCGGCTTGCCCGTCGCAGCGCGCAGCAGGTCGTTGAAGCCGAGCCGGCTACCCTGGCTGTGCACATGCACGCGCAGCCACCCCATCAGCGGGCCGAGGTCGCCCCCACCGAGCGCCGCATCCAGCCCCGCCACCTCCCGCCGGGCCGCCGCCATCAACTGCGCCGCCGCCATCGCCCCCAGGGTATAGCTGGGAAAGTAGCCGAACGCGCCGTCATACCAGTGGATGTCCTGCAGGCAGCCCCGTGCGTCATCCGGCGGGCGCACGCCCAGCAGGGCCTGCAACCCGTCATTCCACGCACCGGGGAGATCGGCCGCAATCAGGTCCCCCGCGACCATCGCCTGCTCCAGCCGGAACCGCAGGATGACGTGCGCCGGATAGGTCATCTCGTCCGCGTCCACCCGGATCAGCCCCCGCCCGACCCGGCGCCACAGCCGCGACAGGTTGGCCGGCGCATACGGCGCGGCGTCCCCACCGAACAGCCGGTGCAGCTCCGGCCCCAGCCACGCCAGGAACGGGTCGGACCGGCAGGCCTGCATCTCCACGATCAGCGACTGGCTCTCATGCGCGGCCATCCCGGCGGCCTCGCCCACTGGCTGCCGCGCATGGCCGCTGGGCAGCCCGCGCTCATACAGCGCGTGCCCAGTCTCGTGCATCACGCCCATCAGCGCCTGCGCCGGGTCGGCCTCGTCATAGCGCGTCGTGATCCGCACGTCGGTCGGGGTGCCGCCACAGAACGGGTGCGTCGAACGGTCCAGCCGTGCGTGGAGGTAATCCAGCCCGGCCCGGCCCGACAGGCTGCGGCACAGGCCCTCCTGCCGCTCGGCCGGGAAGGCGCCCGTCAGCGGCAGCGGCCGGGGGCTGCGCTCCTGGCGCTCCAAGGCGCGGGGCAGCGCATCGGCAAGAAACGCCTCATACTGCGCGAACACCGGCCCCACGTCAGCAGCGCCGATCCCGCGCTGATACCCATCCATCAGCGCATCATATGGCGACAGCCCCAGTGCCGGAGCCAGCGCGGACGCTGCCTGCCGGACCAGCCCGATCACCTCCGCCAAACGCGGCGCGACCGCAGCGAAGTCGGAGGTCGCCCGGGCGTCGCGCCAGACCTTCTCGCATCGCGAGTTGGCGCGGGCCTGCGCCTCCACCAGGTCGGCCGGCAGCGCCGTGGCGCGGATGTGGGCGTGGTGCATCAACGCCAGGTTGGCGCGGTCCCACTCCCCCTCCGCTTCCGCCTGCCCCAGGTCGTCCAGCGTCTGCGGCGCGACTAGCAAGCCATGCCCCAATCCAGCCAGCACCGCGAGCTGGTCGCCGCGGGCCGCGCCGCCGCCCGCCGGCATCATCGCCGCCGCGTCCCAGCCGAGCATGGCGCCCGCCTCCCCGATGGTGGCGATCCGGGCAAAGCGGTCCTTCAAGCGGGCATACGCAGTCATCGGGCTATCCTTCGGGAGACTATCCTGGGGGAGCGGAGCACCTGGCGCGCATAGATGGCGAAGATGACCAGCAACGAGATCGCCAGCCCGAACCAGGTAATCGCATAGGACAGGTGGTTGTTGGGCGGCCGTGGCAGCGCGTCGGCGGGCTCCGGATAGACGCCCGGCGCGAACTTGCCCAACGCAACCAGGGTGAACGGCGCGGCCTTGGCGATGCCGAGCGAGTCGGCGATGGCTGCCGGGTCCAGCGCATAGAACCGCCGTGCAACCGGGTCGTCCGCGGCGCCGAACCGCACCGGCTTCTCCGGTGCGCGGACATACCCCTCAATAACGGCGTCCACATCCCCTTGCGGACGCGGCGCATCCAGGGGAACCCAGCCCCTGTCCACGATAACCGGATCAAGGCCAGGCCGCTCCAGCGGGCTGAGCAGGAACGCCCCCATCGCCGGCCCGGCCGCCGTGCTGCGGACCTCCACGCCATACAGCGCCTGCAAATCCTGGCGCAGGCGCCCAGAGACCCGGACCTTAGTGAATGGCTTGGGATCGCCGGTCAGCAGCACGGCCGGCGCGGCCTCCCCCTGGTCGATCTCTTGCAGCAGCGCCGTCTTCCACGCCAGCCGCTCGACCTGCCACGCGCCAAGCCCCGACGTAAGCGCCAGCATGATGACGGTCATCACCCCCGGCCAAACTAGGCGGCGCAGCATCACAGCCCCATCTCGGTCGCGCGGTGCCGGTATTGCTGGGTGACCAGGGCGGCCTTCACCAGACGCATCATCAGGATGGTGGCGGGGATCGTCACCGTCGGCCATAACACCGCATGAACCCAGGCCGGCGGGTTGAAGTGGAATTCCACCCAGAACACGCCAATCATAACGACGGCTCCCAATACTAAGGATGACCGCCGAGGCCGCCCTATCCCCGGTGTCGAACTCCGTGAACGTCAGCCCGCACACCTCGCAACTCGGACAGAGACGGAGAACCCCGGCGTAAAGCCGGCCCTCACCGCAATGCGGGCACCTGCACCGCAAGGCCGCGCGCCAAAGCGGGACTTGCGGCACCAGCCCCTCCCCCGCCGGACTGCTCTGCGGCCGGCCTACTCCGCTATCGTCGGCCCGGCGCCCCAAAGGTAGATCGCCACGAACAGGAACAGCCACACCACGTCCACGAAGTGCCAATACCAGGCCGCAGCCTCGAACCCGAAGTGCCGGGTCGCCGTAAAACCGCCGCCCCGCGCTCGCCACCAGCACACGATCAGGAAGATGGTGCCGACGATGACATGGAAGCCATGGAACCCCGTCGCCAGGAAGAACACCGACGGATACACCCCGCCGCCAGCGAACTTGAACGGCGCCTCCGAATACTCCAGCGCCTGGAACGTCGTGAACGATAGGCCCAGCAGGATGGTGAAGCCCAGCCCCATCACCAGGTACTTCTTCTGCCCATGCAGCAGCGCGTAGTGCGCCCAGGTCACCGCAGTGCCGGACAGCAACAGGATCAACGTATTCATCAGCGGCAAGTGGAACGGATCGAAGGTCCGGATGCCCTCCGGCGGCCAGACGGCATGCGCGGCGCCCGAGACGTGAACGGGATACAGCGCGAAGTGAAAGTAGGCCCAGAAGAAGCCGACAAAGAACATGACCTCGCTGGCGATGAACAGCGTCATGCCATAGCGCAGGCCTAGCCGCACGACTGGCGTGTGCAAGCCGGCCGTCTGGCTCTCCTTCAGCACGTCGCGCCACCACATGAAGGCGACGGCGATCACGACCGCCAGCCCGATGCTGAGCACGGTGTAGTTGCCGAAGTGCGCGGCGAAGATGATGCCCAGGACGATGGCGCCCGCCCCGAACGCGGCCAGCAGGGGCCAGGGGCTGGGATCGACGAGGTGATACGGCTGCTTCATGCCGCTGCTGTTCATATCATGTGCGGGGAGCGCCGAGGCCGTTGCTGCGGGAAGCATCGTGGCGGTTGCGCCGGGTGCATCGCTGTTCATGGGAAATCCAGTGTGAAGATGCCGCACTATCGCCAAAATGCCGCGCAACTCAAGGTCATATCCACATGCCCCCGTCGCACGCAGACAGACCAGCCCTCAACGCCAGCCCTCAGCGAGCGTCGGCACGCGCCCCGACGTGCGGCCCAGCATGATCCAGGCCGCCATTCTTGGCGGCATCGTCGAGCGAGCGGAAGAAGGTGTAGGACAAGGTGATCTCCTTCACGTCGCGCGTGTCGGGGTCCCTAGCGATGGCAGGATCAACCCAGAAGCTCAACGGAAACTGCATCTCCTGGCCCGGCGTCAACGTCTGCTCGTCAAAGCAGAAACACTGCGTCTTATGGAAATACTGGCCGACCTTATCCGGAGTGACATTATAGGTCGCAACGCCCGTCACCGCCCGGCTACTGAGGTTTCGGCCGACGTAGAACGCCATCCGGTCCTCTCCGAGCTTCACGGTAGCGGACCCCTCCCCTGGCTGGAAGCGCCAGGGCAAGCCAGGGCTGGTCGTCGCATTGAACCGCACCAGCATCGTGCTCGTGGTAGCGCCAGGTCCCATCGCCCCCCTGATCTGCGGCGTGCCACCATAACCCGTCGCCGCGCAGAACATGCGGTAGAGCGGGACGGAGGCAAATGACAAGCCGACCATGCCAAGGATCACCGCGGTCATGCCACCGGCGAGTAGTGTGTTGCTTCGCTTCATCCCATGCAATGTCGGTCGGGCCAACGCCGGAGCAAGCCGTCAGGACACCTTAAACTTGACGATGGCAATGGCATAGAACAGCCCGGCCACGGCGATCAGGATGATCAGCAACACCAAATTCTTCCCGCGTTGCCGCCGCTTCAGCTCAATCGCTTCGGCCGCGGTCAACGGGGGTGGGAAGTCGTCATCCATGCCACGGTCCCGGGATCAAGTAATCCGCAGCGACCGAGCCAAACAACGCGAACAGGTAAACCAGCGAGACGCGGAACGCCCACCGCGCCGGGGCATCCTTGGTCAGGCTGACGCCTTTTGCGTCCTGCTTGTCGCGCAGCACACCCCAGGACGCCCACAGGAACCAGACCCCCAACCCGACGGCTGAAACGCCATAAACCGGGCCAGCATAACCCAGCATCCAGGGCAGCAGCGACACCACGAACAGCACGGCCGTGTAGAGCATAACCTGTCGCCGTGTCGTACGCGCCCCGGATATCACGGGCAGCATGGGCACCCCCGCCCGCTCGTAATCGTCGGAGGCATACAGCGACAGCGCCCAGAAATGCGGCGGCGTCCAAAAGAACACGATGGCAAACAGCAGCAGCGGCATGACATCGATTGTGCCCGTCACCGCCGCCCAGCCAATCACAGGGGGAAAGGCGCCGGCAGCACCCCCGATGACGATGTTCTGCGGCGTCCGCCGCTTCAGCCACATCGTATAGACAATGACGTAGAACAGGATGGAGATGGCCAGCACGACCGCCGCCGCCGTGTTGGTGGCCAACCCCATGAGGATCACCGACGCAACACTCAGGAACAGGCCGAACCCCAGCCCGGCGCCTGCGGTGATCCGCCCGCTCGGAATGGGCCGCTTGGACGTGCGCCGCATGATGGCGTCGATGTCGCGGTCGAACCACATGTTGAGCGCGCCCGCCGCCCCGGCCGCCACCGCAATGCAGAGCACCGCCGTGAACGCCAGCACCGGGTTGAGGTGACCCGGCGCCACCAGCAGGCCAATGAACCCAGTAAACACTACCAGGGTGATCACCCTAGGCTTCAGCATGGCGAACCAGTCGCGTGCCTCGGCAGGCATGACCACGGCCGAGACCGGCAGCGCCGCCGTCGAGAGGGGGACCAGCGGCAGAAGGGGGGCCGAAGCCCCCCCACCATCAACCGTATTCGTACGAAGGTCAGCCATTACCGAACCCGCGGCAGCTCCTCGAAGGTATGGAACGGCGGCGGCGAGGACACGGTCCACTCCAGCGTCGTCGCACCCTCGCCCCAGTAGTTGTCCGCCACGCGAACCTTGCTGGTGAACGTCCGATACAGGACATACAGGAAGATCAGCACCGAGAAGGCCGAGATATACGACCCAATCGAGGCCACATAGTTCCAGCCCGCAAAGGCGTCCGGGTAGTCCGGGTAACGGCGCGGCATCCCAGCCAGGCCCAGGAAGTGCATCGGGAAGAACGTGATGTTCACCCCGACAAAGAACACCCAGAAGTGGACCTGTCCCCAGAACTCCGGATACTGCCGGCCCGACATCTTACCGATCCAATAGTAGAACCCGGCAAAGATCGAGAACACGGCGCCCAAGCTTAGCACGTAATGGAAGTGCGCCACCACGTAGTAGGTGTTGTGCAGGATCTGGTCGATGCTGGCGTTCGACAACACAATGCCTGTAACGCCGCCCAGGGTGAACAGGAACACGAACCCGATGGAGAACAGCATCGGCGTCTTCAGCTCAATCGACCCGCCCCACATCGTCGCAATCCACGAGAAGATCTTGATGCCCGTTGGCACCGCGATGATCATCGTCGCCGCCATGAAGTAGGCCCGCGTATCGACCGAGATGCCGGAGACGAACATGTGGTGCGCCCACACGACGAACCCGACCACGCCGATGGCGACCATCGCGTAAGCCATGCCCAAGTAACCGAAGATCGGCTTCTTGGAGAAGGTCGAGATGATGTGGCTGACCATGCCGAAGCCCGGCAGGATCATGATGTAAACCTCGGGATGCCCGAAGAACCAGAACAGGTGCTGGAACAGCACGGGGTCACCACCGCCGGCCGGGTCGAAGAACGAGGTGCCAAAGTTGCGGTCGGTGATCAGCATGGTAATCGCGCCGGCCAGCACGGGGATGGACAGCAGCAGCAGGAACGCCGTCACCAGCATTGCCCAAACGAACAGCGGCATCTTGTGCAGCGTCATGCCCGGCGCGCGCATGTTGAAGATGGTCGTGATGAAGTTGATGGCGCCCAGCAACGAAGACACGCCAGCCAGATGCAAGGCGAACAGGGTGTAGTCCATCGCCGGGCCAGACTGATAGGTGCTGTTCGATAGCGGCGGATATAGCGTCCAGCCGGAGCCGGCACCGTCGCCGCTGTGCAGGCCCAGCATGATCAGCGCAAACGCCGGTACCAGCAGCCAGAAACTAATGTTGTTCAGCCGGGGGAACGCCATATCCGGCGCACCGATCATGATCGGCACGAACCAGTTGCCAAAACCGCCGATCATCGCTGGCATGACCAGGAAGAAAATCATGATCAGGCCGTGCGCGGTCACGGTGGCATTCCACTGTTGCCCGCTGGAGAAGTACTGCAAGCCAGGCTCCTGCAGTTCCAGCCGCATGTGGACGGACAGCGCCGTGCCCACAATCCCCGCCAAGATGGCGAAGATCAGGTATAGCGTGCCGATGTCCTTGTGGTTGGTGCTGAACAGCCAACGCTTGACGAACCCGGGCGCATGCCCGTGATGGTCGTCGTGGGTGACGTAGTCCTGAGTCGTCGCCGACATCGTTCTATGCTCCTTCGCGGGGCTTAATGTTGGTCACTGCCGGGCCTCTGCAACCGCCACGGCGCCGGGCTCGCCGGCTGTGGCTAGGGCTGCTGGCGCAACGGGCGTGTTGGAAGCGAACTTGGTCTTCGCCGCGGCGATCCACGTCGCGAAATCCTGGTCGGTCATCGCCTGCACGGCAATCGGCATCGCGCTATGGTTCGTGCCGCAGATCTGGTTGCACTCGCCATAATACACGCCGGGGTGGTCCACGCGCACCCAGGTCTCGATGGTGCGGCCTGGGATCGCGTAGCGCTGCACACCCAGCGACGGGATGAAGAAGCTGTGGATCACGTCGGCGCTGGTGGTCAGGATGCGGATGTTCTTGCCGGCGGGGACGACGACCCGGTTGTCAACCGAAAGCTGGCGGAGGTCGCCCTCCTTCAATTCGTCGGCGGGGATCATGTAGCTGTCGAACTTGATGTCGCCGTTGTCGGGGTAGTTGTATTCCCAGTACCACTGATGGCCAACAACCTTGATGGTCATGTCCGGCGCCTCGGTCCGGTCCTCATAGTAGATCAGCCGGAACGACGGGATCGCGATCAGCACCAGGATCAGCACCGGCAGCACCGTCCAGGCGACCTCCAGGGCCGTATGGTGGCTGACGCGGCTCGCCTTCGGGTTCTTCGACGCGCGGAACCTCCACGCACAATAGAGCAGCAACGCCGCCACGAAGACCGTCACCGCGGCCATCAGCCATAGGACCAGGGAGTGCAGTCCCTCGATCCCGGCCTGCACGTTGCTCTGCGCCGGCTGGAAGCCAAGCTGCCAGTTCTTCGGCGACTGCGCCCAAGCCGGCCCGGCGCCCGCCAGCCACAGGCCGGTGAAAGTCAATGCTGCGGTCCGCAGCCGCTGAATACCCTGCATCTGTCCGTCCATTTTACCTGCCCCGCCCCGTCACTGCCAACCCGACGCTTTGCCAGGGGAGGTATCGAAGAGGGTGCATGAGATCAAGCAGTTCGCCGTAGTCCCTAGTTGGGCAGGCGCACCAGGGTGAAAAGCCCCAAGGGCGGAACGGACGAAAATTGAGCGTGCGCCAGGTCGTCGGGCGGCAGCAATGCATCGAACGCAAAGTCCGGGTGCCAGCCCAACTTACGCGACGCCGGCGCCAGGGCGCGCTCGGCCCACCAGCGCGGGCCTCGCTCGGCGGCGAAGTGGTTCACGAACAGCAGGTGCCCGCCGGGGCGGACGACGCGGCGCATCTCGGCCAGCAACAGGCGGGGGTTGGGCACGACAGAGGCGACGAACATGGCGACGGCGATGTCGAACGAGCCTTCTTCAAGGCCGGTCGCCTCGGCATCCACCTCCAGCAGCGCCTCCACGTTGGCCAAGCCGTCGGAGGCCACGCGGGACCGGGCGAAGGCCAGCATCTCCTTCGACAGGTCGATGCCGGTGATGCGCTTCGCGCTGCTGTAGTGCGGCAGGGCCAGGCCGGTGCCGACGCCGACCTCCAGCACGTGCACCCCCGGCAGGGCGTTCACCGCCTCCACAGCGCGGCGGCGACCGAAGGCGGACACGCCGCCGAACACCAGGTCGTACACTCCGGCCCATCGCCGGTAGGCGGCCCGCACGGAGTCGGCATCCAGCGTCGTGTGACGTTGGCGGGGGAGCGCGGGATTAAGTGGAGTTGTCATGCTGGCCAACCCCTAGCGCCGGGGCGGCCGGGGATCAAGGGCCGCCGGGCCATGCGCCGGTGGCCTGGAGACCTGATTGCCCAGGACACGCCGTCATTGCGGGCTGGTCTCTGCTCACAATGACGGCAAGGCCTCCAACGGAACCGGTCACAATCAACGGCCGTCAGGATTAAGCGGCGTCCTCCCGCCGGTCCCGGACCTTCACGTACGCGAGTGCGGCATGCTCGGCGCAATACGGCTTGTTGCTCAGCGCCCCGGCATCGCAGAAGCGGAAGCTCGGGGTTCCCGGATCGCCGATCGGCCAGCAACAACTCGAGACCCGGGGGCTCGGGCGCGACGGGGCAACTGCGCGCAACGGCGCCTGCGGACGCGCCGCGGGACGGACGGCCGGCTCCGCAGCAACGGCTGCCGCAACGGCTGGGGCGGCGGGCAGGGTCGGGCCTACGGTGCGCCTGGCCTGCTCGCGCCGGGGCACATGGCCCTCCTCCGTCGCCCGGCGGATCGGCGAGGGCCGCGCCGGCAGGTCCAGGCGGTGCGCCTTGCCGACCACCGCGTTCTTTGTGACGCCCATGCGGCGGCCGATCTCGGCGGTGGAGTGGCCCTCGTCCCACAAGGCCCTCAAGCGAAGGATTATCTCGTCGTTCCAGTCCATCCCGGCCCTCCTTGCGCGTTGCGAACGAAGGAAGGCTAGGCGGGGTCCGTGTGCAAAAGATACCCGGGTTATCCCCAACCCCACATTATCTTGTGGACAACAGCATTAAAACAACAAGCCCTTGCGTAGCATCCCATGCACGCCCTTCTCGCCGTTCACCGTTTGCGTGACATGAAAATCCACGGCTAACGAGCAGAACTGATACGCTTCGTCCGGCGACAAATTGGACCTCGCGGTGATGAAGCCGATCATCTCCCGCAACGCTTGCTTCATCGCCAGGTCCAGGTCCTCGTTCATGCCCATCGAGATGTAATGGGTCGGCGACTCGGCCCGGGGATGCCGCAACGGCGCCGACTCGGCGGCCTTGTGCAGGACCAGGGTGAAGGTGCCGTTCAGGGCCATCTCCAGCGCGTTGATGCAGACCTCGCCGTCGCCCTGCACCCCGTGGCCGTCACCGGCGGAGAAGTTGGCGCCCGGGACCCAGACCGGCAGGAACAGCGTGCTGCCGGCGCCGACCTCCTTGTTGTCCAGGTTGCCGCCGTGCTCACGCGGCTCCTTGGTGCTGATCGCGCCGTAGGCCGGCGGCGGCGCCACGCCCATCACGCCGAAGAACGGCGACAGCGGCAGCACCGTGCCCCAGGGTAGCCGGCAAGTCTTCGCCGCGCAGTCCACGGCGATGTGGCTCAGGAAGCGGTGCGGGAAATCCTCCGGCAGCGTGCCGACCAGCGGGCGATGGCCGCAGAAGCCCCAATCCGCGCCCAACTCGATGGCGTCGATGCGGACCTCCAGCGTGTCGCCCGGCTCGGCCCCGGCGACGGCGACTGGGCCGGTCAGGATATGCGGACCCAGGCGCGGCGGGTTGGCGGCGTGGATCGCCTCCAGGGCAGGCGGGATGTGGAAGCCAAGGTTGGCGGGCGGCAGGACATCCGGGGCGCCGGACACGCATTCCAGGGTGACGGTGTCGCCGCTCTCGACGGTCAGCACCGGCGCATACTCGGCGCTGAAGGTGCCCCAGCGGACGGTGTCCGGGGTAGCTGGGACGCGATGTATGGCCATGCTATGCGGACTCCGGCAGGTGTGCCCCGAGTGTCCGCCCCCAGCCTACGCCGTCAAGCCACCCCTTGCCGGACTGCCGGTGGTCAGGCTGAATTGCTAGTCTGTCGCTGGAATGGAGTGGCCGTGCAACACCGCCCCAACTGCGGGCAGTAGGCCACGGACTTGACATTGCAGACCAATTTCTACGCTTGGTTGAACGTCAAGGATCAGTAGCTGCCCTGCGGCAGCCATGGTGATCATGTCGTCCGGGTCCAAGCGACCTTTACAGCGACCGCGTCAGGTGTTGGCGATTCTGCCGCCATCCAGCCGCACCGAGAGGTTACCAACCGTCACAGGCATCCAGCCGCGCGTGTCCATGTGGCGGCTGGCCTCGATGATCGCCTGGACGGCTAGGGCGGCGGCTCAGCCGTCCAGCAGTCGTCAGCCGTGGCGGGTTGCCGTCGTCTCGCGCACGGTCGTCGTCGCGGCCGGACCGGGGATGGTGCCCGCCGGACGCTCGGCGGCGCTGGCCTCCATGGACGCGTCGCTGTCCTCGGCCATGTTCTTCTTGAACGACTTGATGCCCTTGGCGAAGTCGCCCATCAGCCCGCTGACCTTGTTGCCACCGCCGAACAGCACGAGGACGACGGCCAGCACGATCAACCAGTGCCAAATGCTCAAGCTACCCATGAATTCCTCCATGCCGGGCAAAACCCGGCGAGCCTACAGTCAGGTTACCCCAACTGTCCCGTCTTCACATGGCGCGCGGCGGCGCGGCTTGCAAGCGGATTAGGGCGCAGCCAGCCCTGCCGCCGGCTCCAGCCCGGCGGCGCAGGAGGGTGCAACCAGGCCATAACCCAAATAGACCAAGGACCCCAGCACCCCCGACAGCGCCCACCAGGCGCGCACGGCGGTCCAGTCCGCACCGGGCGGCACGTCCACCAGCGGCTTGTCGCAGCCGATGCGGCGGTGGACCAGATTGGCCTGCCCGACCCCGATCGCACGGCCTGCGCTAACGCAGCGCCCACACCACTCCCGCCGCCGCCGTGCCGCCTAGGATCGCCAGGGCCAGGTTGCGCGTCGCCAGCATCGTCCCGGCCGTCGCGGCGGCCCCCACCCACTGCTGCAGCCCGCCATTCGCCAGCGCCGGCACGACGTAGCTGACGAACAGCGCGCCGGGGATATAGCCCAGCATGGCCCGCACCACCGGCGGCGGGCTGATGGCACGGAACAGCCAGTAGCCGCCCGCCCGGGTCAGGTAGGTCGCCAGCGCCATCGCGCCGATGGCTCCCAGCACCCAGGGGTCGAGCGTCACGCCACCCTGCTGCGGTCGCGCCACACGCCGGCCGCGCTGCCGGCCAAGGCGCCCCCAATAACGTACCACGAAGTCCCCGGCAGCAGCCGCGCCAGCCCCACCGCCACAACAGCCGCCACCCCCCACGGCAGCAGGTCGCCTCTGCCGCGCCACACCGGCGCCAGGATCGCCACGAACACCGCAAGCGCCGCAAAGAACAGCGGGTGCCCCGGCGGCGGCCGCATCGTCGCCCCCAGCACGTGTCCGGCCGCGGTGCCCAGCACCCAAACCACCCACATCAGCGCGCCCGACCCGAACAGGAACCCGGCATCCCCCCGCCCAGCTTGCATCTGCGTCACCGACATCGCCCAGTTCTGGTCCACCATCACGAACAGGCTGCCCCAGAGCCGCCAGCCCCGCAGCCGGTCCAGCCACGGCCCCAGCACCGGCCCCATCAACGCCAGCCGCAGGTTCACCACGAACGCCGCGAACCCCGCCGCCAGCACCGGCGCCGGCGTGCCCCAATGACTCAGCGCCAGCAACTGAGCCGACCCGGCAAAGCACAGCGCACTCATCAGCGTGGCCTCCAGCAGCGACAGCCCCTGCCCCTGCGCCGCCACGCCGCACACCAGCGCGAACGGCACGATGGCGACCTGCACCGGCAGGCTGCGCCGCACGCCGTCCAACACGGCGGCGCGGGAGAATCGCGGACGGGTGCGCGACACCTAGCCCTGCTTCAGCCGGATTACCGCCGCCTCCGCCTCCTCGCGGTCCATGCGCAGCGCCTCCTGCGCCACCGGCTGCGGGAAGCCTGCGCGGGCCAGCGCGCCGATCTCCTTGCGCCTGGTATCCTCCAAGGGCACGTCAGTCTCCCGGTCAATGCGGAACGGCCCCAGGCGGCGGCGGCGGGCATAGGCCAGGGCGGCGGCAAGCTCGGTATCGGCCTCCGGCAGGGCGGCAAGGGCGACCTCCTGCGGCACGCCCTTGGCGGAAAGGTAGGCGCTGACGGCCCGGCGGGACCGGCCGGCGCGGGTCAGGCTGCGCGCACGGCCGGCGGCGAAGGCGGTGTCGTCCACCACGCCCGACTGCACCAGCGCACGCGCAACCTCCCGGGCGGCAAGGCGGGACGGCGCGGTGTCCGGCTCCACACCGGGTTCGCTACTCTCCGCGGCGGCGCGGCGGGCCCAGCGGTCAATGCGCCGGTCCAGCACGCGGACCAGCCCGGCCTCGGTCGCGCTGAACTTGGCCAGGTGGGCCAGGGCGGCCTCATGCAGCTTACCGCGGGTCGGCGCCGGGCCGGCCGGGCGGTCGGCGCGGGAGGGACGGGATTTCGCGGCGCCGGGCGCATCGTCGGTTGGCTTCGCCATGCCGCAAGGATGGCATGCCCGGCCTCAAACCGGAACCCGGCCCCGATGTCCCTGCCCCGAACGGCCAAGGCGATCGCATATGCCGCAAGAACCGACCGGTCCCCTCTCCCTCATACGCGCCAACTTAGTCAGGCCGGCATGTGCTCCGAGCGCAGCGGTCATTGCGGGGAGCGCTTGCGACGCGGCAATCCAGGACCAAACGGACTATGCTGGCGGCCCCTGGATTGCCGTGCCTCAAGCGCGGCTCGCAGTGACGGCGCCGACATATCCGGTCAAAGCACCCCGCACCTAGCCTAAGTCAGCGCCTACGGGGCCGGGGTGAGAAAGGCAACTCGGCCCGCCTCAAAGGTCACGCCGTCCGGTCCACCCCGATGCCCAAGGCCGCCTGCGCCGCCGCCAGCCGCGCCACCGGCACGCGGTAGGGGCTGCACGACACGTAATCCAGCCCGATCTCCTCGCAGAAGGCGATGCTGGCCGGATCGCCGCCGTGCTCGCCGCAGATCCCCATCTTGAGCTTGTTCTTGGTGTGCCGCCCCTTGTCGGCGGCCATGCGGACCATCGCGCCGACGCCCTCGACATCGATGGACACGAACGGGTCCTTCGGCAGGATGCCCGCCTCCACATAGGCCGGCAGGAACCGCCCGGCGTCGTCACGCGACAGCCCGAACACCGTCTGCGTCAGGTCGTTGGTCCCGAACGAGAAGAAGTCGGCGATCTCCGCGATCTTGTCCGCCACCAGCACCGCCCGCGGCAGCTCGATCATCGTGCCGACCAGGTACTCGATAGTCTGGCCCTGCTCCTTGAACACCGCCTCGGCAATGCGGTCCACCTGGGCGCGGGTGATCTCCAACTCCTTACGCGTGCCCACCAGCGGGATCATGATCTCCGGCACCGGCGCCTCCCCAGTCTCGCGCGCGGCAGCAATGGCCCCCTCAAAAATAGCTCGGGCCTGCATCTCGTAGATCTCCGGGAAGGTGATGCCCAGCCGGCAGCCGCGGTGCCCCAGCATCGGGTTCGCCTCCGAAAGCTCCGCCGCCCGGCGCCGCACCTGCTCCACGTCCTGCCCCGACGCCCGCGCCACGTCCGCCAGCTCGCTGTCCTGGTGCGGCAGGAACTCGTGCAGCGGCGGGTCCAGCAGCCGGATGGTGACGGGCAGCCCGTGCATGATGCGGAACAGGTCGGTGAAGTCCGCCCGCTGGAACGGCAGCAGCTTATCCAGCGCCGCCCGGCGCCCAGCCAGGTCGTCGGCCATGATCATCTGCCGCACCGCGCCGATGCGCTCGGGGGCGAAGAACATGTGCTCGGTGCGGCACAGGCCAATGCCCTCGGCGCCGAACTTGCGCGCGGTCTCGGCGTCCAGCGGCGTCTCTGCGTTGGTCCGCACGCCCAGCCGCCGGACCTCGTCGGCCCAGCCCATCAGCGTCGCGAAGTCGCCGGACATTTTAGGTTCCACCATGGCGACCGCCCCGGCGAACACCTCCCCCGTCGCGCCGTCCAGCGTGATCGTCTCCCCGGCGCGGATGGTCTTGCCCCCCGCCGACAAGGTCTGCGCCCCGTAATCCACGCTGACGCCACCCGCGCCCGCAACGCAGGGCCGGCCCATGCCGCGGGCGACCACCGCGGCGTGGCTGGTCATGCCGCCGCGGGTGGTGAGGATACCGCGGGCGGCGTGCATGCCATGGATATCCTCCGGGCTGGTCTCGATGCGGATCAGCACGACGGCCTCGCCCTTCTGGGAGCGCATCTCCGCCTCGTCGGAGCTGAACACCGCCACGCCGCAGGCCGCGCCGGGACTGGCGGGCAGGCCCTTGCTGAACAGGGTGCGCGGTGCCTTGGAGTCCAGCGTCGGGTGCAGCAGTTGGTCGAGCGAAGCCGGGTTGACGCGCTTCACCGCCTCCTTGCGGTCGATCAGCCCGGCCTCCGCCATCTCCACCGCAATCCGCAGGCTGGCCGCGGCCGTGCGCTTGCCGTTGCGGGTCTGCAGCATGTACAGCTTGTTCTGCTGCACCGTGAACTCGATGTCCTGCATGTCGAGGTAGTGCCGCTCCAGCGTCTCCCGCACCTTCACCAGGTCCGAGTAGGCGCTCGGCAACGCCTGCTCCATGCTGACCTCGCCGGGGTGGGCGCGCAGGCTGGACAGCGGCTGCGGCGTGCGTATGCCGGCCACCACGTCCTCGCCCTGCGCGTTCACCAGGAACTCGCCGTAGAAGATGTTCTCCCCCGTGCTGGGATCGCGGGTGAAGCAGACCCCCGTCGCGCAATCCTGGCCCATGTTGCCGAACACCATGGCCTGCACGTTGACCGCAGTGCCCCAGGTCGCCGGGATGTCATGCAGCCGGCGGTATGTATTGGCACGCGGGTTCATCCAGCTTCCGAACACCGCGCCGATCGCCCCCCAAAGCTGCTCGTGCGGGTCCATCGGGAACGGCGAGCCGCGCTCCTGCGCCACCATCTCCTTGTATTCGGCCACCACCGACTGCCAGTGCTGCGGCGACAGCGCGGTGTCCTCGGTCACGTTGGCGTCCATCTTGGCGCTCTCGATGATCTCCTCGAACCGGTGGTGATCGACCCCCAGCACCACCGACCCATACATCTGGATGAACCGCCGGTAGCTGTCCCACGCGAACCGCGAGTCACCGCTGGCCGCCTCCAGCCCCCGCACCGTCTCGTCGTTCAGGCCAAGGTTCAGCACCGTATCCATCATGCCCGGCATCGACACCCTGGCCCCAGACCGAACCGAAACCAGCAGCGGCTTCTGCGCGTCGCCGAACTTGAGGCCGACCGCGTCCTCCACCAGCGCCAGCGCCGCGCGCACCTGGGCGTCGAGGTCGCCCGGATACTTGCGCCCGTTGTCATAATAGGCGGTGCACAGCTCCGTCGTGATCGTGAAGCCCGGCGGCACCGGCAGGTTGATGCTGGCCATCTCCGCCAGGTTGGCGCCCTTGCCGCCGAGCAGGTTCCGCATGTCCGCACGGCCCTCGTTGTGGCCGGCGCCGAAGCTGTAAACCCACTTGGTCATGATTCTTGGCCCTCGATCTGTGAGAAGTCGGCAGTACGGCCCATGGCGGCAGGGACGCGGGCGAGCAGGCGCAGACGGTTCAGCCGCAGCGCCGGGTCGGGCGCGTTGACGGTCACCTTGTCGAAGAACGCATCCAGCGGCCGGCGCAGCCCGGCCAGGGCGGACATGGCGGCGGCGTAGTGCTCGCCCGCAATGCCCTGCTGCACGGCGGGTTCTGCCGCGTCCAGGGCAGCGGAGAGGGCCTGCTCCTCGGGTTGCGACAGCAGGGCGGGATCGACCGGGCCGGCATGCGGGCCGTCGCGCTTGTCCTCGATGCGGAGGATGTTGGCCGCCCGCCGGCTGGCCAACAGCAGGTCGGCGCCGTCCGGGGTGGCGAGAAACGCGGCAACGGCGTCGGTGCGGGCCAGCAGGCGCGTGATGTCTTCGTCGGCCCCGGCGGCGAATACGGCGGCGAGTACGTCATGCCGCTCGCCCTCGGCCCGCAACTGAACGCGCAGGCGGTCGGCAATGAAATTGAGGAAATCGAGCAACGCATCAAGCGGTACGATCCCATCTCGTCCCGCCAGCTTAGCGAGTATGAACACATCTCTTAACGGCAAGCGTAGCCGGTTTTCCCGCACGATACGTATGACGCCCAGCGCCGCTCGGCGTAGTGCATAGGGATCACCGGAGCCGGTCGGCACCTCACCCGCAGCGAAGAACATAGCTAACTGGTCCAGCTTGTCAGCCAGCGCGACAGCAACCGCGATGGGTTCGGACGGCACTGGGTCAGACGGCCCTTTCGGCAGGTAGTGGTCCCGCACGGCATCCGCCACGTGGGCGTCCTCCTTGTCGTGCCGGGCGTAGTAGCCGCCCATGACCCCTTGCAGTTCCGGGAACTCGCCAACCATCCCGGTCGTCAGGTCCGCCTTGGCCAGCAGCGCAGCGCGCTCGGCCAGGGCCGGATCGACGCCGACGTGCGGTGCGATTTGCCGGGCCAGCGCGACGATCCGTTTGACCCGCGCGCCCTGGCTGCCCAGCTTGGCATGGAAAGTCACGCCATCCAGCGCGGCCACACGGTCCACCAGCTTGGTGCGCCGGTCCAGGTCCCAGAAGTGCCGGGCATCGCTGAACCGCGCCCGCAGCACCCGCTCGTTGCCCGCAATGATCGCCGCCCCGCCGTCCGTGGCCTCGATGTTGGCGGCGAAGCCAAACCGCGGGGCAGGCGTGCCATCCCGGGTCCGCAGCGCAAAGTAGCGCTGATTGACCCGCATGCTGACCTGCATGACCTCGGGCGGCAGGTCCATGTAGGCCGCGTCGATCCGGCCCAGCAGCGGCACCGGCCACTCCACCAGCCCGGCCACCTCGTCCAGCAGGCCGTCGTCCGGCACAACCTGCAAGCCCTCAGCGGCAGCCAAGCCAGCAAGCCCCTCCTGCACCAGCCGCCGCCGTTCCCCCGCAGCCGGGATCACCCGGCGCGCACGAAGGCCATCATGCCACTCGGCCAGCGACGACACGACGAACGCGCCCGGCGCATGGAAACGGTGGCCCTCCGTCTCGTCGCCTGCCGCCAGCCCGTGCCCGGTGTCCGCGCCTTCGGCCAGGCTGAACGGCACCACGCGCCCGTCCAGCAGGCACAGGATGCGGCGCAGCGGCCGCACCCAGGCAAAGCCGCTGCCAGCCCCCCACCGCATCGACTTGGGCCAGGGAAAGCGCCGCAGCAGCGGCGGCATGGCGTCAGCGACCAGCGTCGCGGCCTCAACGGCCGGGCTGGCCTTGGTCAGCACCCAGTAGTCGCCCTCCTGCGCCACCTGGTCCCGCGTGGCGCCGTGCTTGCGCAGGAACCCCGACAGGGCAGCCTCCGGCGCACCCGCACGCGGCCCCCGCTCGACGGTGCTGCTGGCCGGCAGGGCGGGCTCGACGGTGGCAACCAGCGCAATCCGCCGCGGGCCGTAGAAGGTCTGCACACCCTGCGGTCTCAGCGCCGCCACCGCGTCCGTCAGCAGCCGCGCGAGGTCATCCGCCGCGCGCGCCTGCATCCGGGCGGGAATTTCCTCGCTGAACAGCTCAAGCAGCAGGTCCGGCATGACTAGGGCTGCGATGCCGGCGTGGCAGCGGTCGTGCTTTCGGGAGGTGTGCCCATCAATTCAGACTACTACGCCGCCATTGAGGCGACAACCGGGCCGTCCCCCGCCAGGTAGCCCTCGCAGCAGCCGCGCGCCAAGGTCCGCACCCGGCCGATATAGGCCGCCCGCTCCGTCACCGAGATCACCCCCCGCGCATCGAGCAGGTTGAACAGGTGGCTAGCCTTGATGCATTGGTCATACGCCGGCATCGGCAGCCCGGCGGCGAGCAGGGCGCCGCACTCCCCCTCAGCATCGGCGAAGTGCCGCGCCAGCAGCCCAACGTCGGCATGCTCGAAGCTGTAGCGGCTGTATTCCACCTCGTTGCGCCGGAACACGTCGCCGTACGACACCCCGGCGCCGTTGAAGTCCAGGTCGTACACGTTCTCCACCCCCTGGACGTACATCGCCAGCCGCTCCAGCCCATAGGTGAACTCGGCGCTCGGGCTGGCCACGGGGATGCCGCCGACCTGCTGGAAGTAGGTGAACTGCGTCACCTCCATCCCGTCGCACCAGACCTCCCACCCCAGGCCCCAGGCGCCCAGGGTCGGGCTTTCCCAGTCGTCCTCGACGAAGCGGATGTCATGCAGCAACGGGTCGATGCCGATGGCGCGGTAGCTGTCCAACAACAAGGCCTGGCAGTCCGGCGGGCTAGGCTTCAGCAGGACCTGGTACTGATAGTAATGCCCAAGCCGGTTGGGGTTCTCGCCATAGCGGCCATCGGTGGGACGGCGGCTGGGCTGCACGTACGCGGCCCGCCACGGCTTCGGCCCAAGGGCGCGCAGCGTGGTCGCGGGATGGAAGGTGCCGGCGCCCATCTCCAGGTCGTACGGCTGCAGGATGACGCAGCCTTGCCGCGACCAGAAGGCATGCAGGCGCAGGATCAGCTCCTGGAAGCTGGGCGGCTTGGCCAGCCCGGCGGCGGCGCTGTGGGTGTCCGGCATCGTCCCCTGGTGATCCCTCGTGGCGAGACCCATCATACGGGTGCGGCCCCACTTAGGAAAGATGCCCCAACCAGGCATATGGTTGAGAGTGGAACGGCTAACAGGCGCGGCATTGCTGACCTCCGAGTTGAACACGGCCAGATTTCTGCATGGGTCGCAACAATTCCTACCGGGCCGGTGATGGCCGGGCGCGGGGGCAGGCAATGGAGCAGGCGGGAAGTATTTTGAATACCGGCATCCGCGACATACTGACCACCACTCGCCGCATCGCCCTCGTCGGAGCCTCCGACAAGCCGGACCGGCCGGCGCACTACGTCATGGCGTTCCTGGTCGCGCGCGGCTTCGACGTGACCGGCGTGAACCCCGGCCTCGCCGGCCGCACCCTGCACGGCCGCCCGGTGGTGGCCACCCTGGACGAGGCCGCGCCCCTAGACATGGTCGATGTGTTCCGCGCCTCCGACCAAGTCGGACCCGTCATCGCCGACGCCATCCGGCTGCAGGCCCGCACCGTCTGGATGCAGCTCGGCGTCATCAACCCGGCCGCGGCGGAGGCGGCGCAGGCCGCCGGGCTGCACGTCGTGATGGACCGCTGCCCGCTGATCGAGTGGCGCCGCCTGCAACTCCCCACTTGAAGCGGAGTTGTGAGGGCGCCATGTCGCTTCCCGCAACAAACTCGGCGGATCATCCCCATGACCAACGAAGAACGCGACCTCATCACCCGCTACATCGCCCGCATCGCCGGCGCCCAGCAGCAGGGCGGTGGCTTCAGCGCCGGCAGCGTGCCGCAGTCCCAGCCGGCGCTGCCGCCCATCGACCGGGATGCCGACGCCCTGATCGCCCAGTTGTTCCAGCAGTACCCCGACGCCCGCTACCGCATCACCCAGACCGCGCTGGTGCAGGAGGCCGCCTTCGCCGAGGCGCAGAACCAGATCCGCCGCCTGCAATGGGAGCTGGAGCAGACGCGCCACGCCGTGCAGAACCAGCCGCAGCAGTCGCCGCAGCAGAAAGGCTTCCTCAGCAGCCTGTTCGGCGGGGGCGGCCCGCAGCAGCCGCAGCAGCCGGGCTATGGCCAGGCGTTCCGGCCGACCTCCGCGCCGCCGCAGCCGCAGTATCCGCCCAGCTACCAGCCCGGCATGTTCCAGCGCGGCGGCGGATCGGGCTTCCTGGGCTCGGCGCTGACCACGGCGGCCGGGGTGGCCGGCGGCATGTTCGTCGGCAACGCGCTGATGAACGCCTTCACCGGACCGCATGAGGGCGGCGGCGGCCTGTTCGGCGGCGGCGGCGGCCTGGCCGACAACTCGTCCTCCGGCGCCAGTCCGTGGGACGGCGCTGGGGTGTCGCCGGCCTCGGACACCTCTGGCGGCTTCCTGCCAGACCAGGGCGGCGGCGGGTTTGACCAGGCCAGCAGCGACCCGTTCGGCGGCGCGGGCGGCGGTGGCGGCTTCGACACCGCCAGCAGCGACCCCTTCGGTGGAGGCGGCGACGCCGGGGGTGGCTTCGACGGCGGCGGTGGCGGCTTCGATCAAGCTTAGCCCAGCATACCGGCGGACCCATGGCGTATTCGTGGGTCCGCCAGCCGACGACCGCTTGCATCCATCGCGATAGGTCCAAGCCCGAGCCACCCCGTCATCGCGAGCCGGCTTCGGCGCGGCGGTTCCGAGGCGGCCGGCCCGGTCTGCAAGGCCCCTGAAGTCCCGCACAACAGATGCGGCTCGCAATGACAGCGCCCCCACACTGGTCAGACTTGCGTGCGGCCGTCGCTTGGAGTGCACCATGACCGGGCCGCCCGCGCCGTTCACAGGCTACACGACGCAGGTACGTTCCGAATGGATCGACGAGAACGGCCACATGAACCTGGCCTTCTATGTCGTGGTCTTCGACGGGGCGACCGACCTGCTGTGGGACGCCATTGGCCTTGGCCAGCCCTATCGCCAGGCCACAGGGAACGGCACCTTCGCGGCAGAGACCCACATCCTCTATCGCGCCGAGTTGCTCCTCGGCGACGAGACCTCGGTCAGCACCCAAATCCTAGGCGCCGATTCGAAGCACGTGCATCTTGCGCACGAGATGCGCCGCGGTCCCGCCCTAATCGCCCAACAAGAGATCATGCTGCTGCATGTCAGCCTAGAGACCCGCCGAGTGACGCCGTTCCCGCCGGACACCCTGGCGCGGGTGCTGGCAGCCGCCGCCGCCCATGCTGCGCTGCCACGGCCCAATTGGGTCGGGCGCCGAGTAGCTATGCCGATTGCTGCGCCAGCCTGACGGGTTCCAGCGCCATCCAGGCCGGACGCGCCGGATGCAGCACGGCGCCCCCACACACCAGCACGTCTTCCATGGCATCCAAGCGCAACAATGCAATGCCGCGGCTGCCCTGGCCGGAGCGCATGGTGCCAACCTCGACGCCCTCCCGCAGCACCGGCGTGCCAGGGGCGGGCAGCGGGCCATCGACCTGCACCGGCCCCAGGCGGCGCTTCAGCAGCCCACGGTACTTGGTCCGTGCCGTGAGTTCCTGGCCCATGTAGCATCCCTTGGTCCAGGACACGCCATGCAGCTCATCGAACCCGGCCTCCAGCAAGGTGGTCTTCTCGGCCTCCAGATCCTGCGACCCATCGGGCAGCCCAAGCTCCAGGCGGTGCCCATTCCAATCCTGAAAGCTGGCCGTGACCGCCAACGGCTCCGCCGACAGCACGCGCCATCCTACGCCGGGCAGCCGCGGGTCAAGTGCTTGCAGGCCAGGCGCTTGCAGAACCACGTCCGGAGTCCCATCCCAGGCCGCATAGACCAGCAGCGGCGCCGTTTGCACCTGGACAGCGGCGCGCAGGCGGAACCGGGTCAGCTTCTGCGCCAGCATAGCAGCCTGCCCGGCCTCGCAGTCCAGCAGCAGGCGTTCGCCGTCCGACAGGATGAAGAAGTCGGCCAGCCACTTGCCCTGCGGCGTCAGCAGCGCCGCCCAGACCGCCCGCCCCGGCACCGCATCCGCCACGTCGTTCGACACCAGCCCTTGCAGGAAGCTGACCCGGTCGGCCCCGGACACCTCCAGGACAGAGCGTTCGGGCAGAAGTGCGAGCTTAACCATAGCTACCGACGTGGTGGCCCACCGCTTCGTTCTCAAGCCGCGCCCCCGATGCACGTTTGCCGGGAACCCGTGCTACAGGGGCCGAGCATGCGTATCCTGTTCATCACCGCGACGCGGATCGGCGACGCGGTCCTCTCGACCGGCCTGCTGCGGCACCTTCTGCAGCGCCATCCCGACGCCCGCTTCACCATCGCCTGCGGCCCGGCGGCGGCCGGGGTGTTCGCCCGGATGCCCCGGCGCGACCGCACCCTGATCGTGGACAAGCGGCGGTTCGATCTGCACTGGCTGCTGCTGTGGCGGCGCACGGTCGGCACGGCATGGGACCTGGTCGTGGACCTGCGCGGCTCGGCGCTGGCCTTCCTGGTGCCGGCCCGCCGCCGAGCCGTGCTGCGCGGCGGACGGCAGGCCGGGCACAAGCTGCTGCACCTGGCCGCCGCGCTGGACCTGGCGCCGCCGCCGCCCCCCGCCAGTTGGACGGATGCCGCGGACCAGGCGCGGGCCGACGCGCTGCTGCCGCCCGGCGTGCCGCTGATCGGCCTGGGCCCGACGGCCAACTGGTCCGGCAAGGCTTGGCCCCCGGAGCGCTTCGTAGCCCTGTTCCACGCCGTCCGGGACCAGGCGCTGCCGGGCGCGCGGCCGGTGGTGTTCGCCGGGCCGGGCGCGGCGGAGCAGGCGCTGGCGGCCCCCGTGCTGGCCGCGCTGCCCGATGCGGTCGATCTCACGGGCCAGCTGTCCCTGCCCGAGGCCTCGGCCTGCCTGGCCCGCTGCACCCTGTTCGTCGGCAACGACTCCGGGCTGATGCACCTGGCTGCTGCCGCCGGCACCCCGACGCTCGGCCTGTTCGGCCCGACCCCGGCCAGCGAGTATGGCCCCACCGGACGCCGCGCCGCCGCCGTGCTGGCCCCAGGTCCGGCCGGCGCCGCGCCGATGGCCGGGCTGACCGTGGAAGCGGCCGTCACCGCCGCGCTGGCGCTTCTGTGAGGATGGCGCCCTGAGGATGGCGCATGTCATGGCCGGGGCGCCAACGGGCGGGGCGGAGCTGTTCTTCGAGCGCCTGACCACCGCCCTGCAAGGCGCCGGGGAGGACGTGCTGCCGGTGATCCGCCGCAACCCGGCACGTGCCGCCAGGCTGGAGCAAGAAGGTTTGCACCCAGTGCAGCTCGGCTTCGGCGGCGCGCTCGACCTGCTGACCCGGCCGCGCCTGTCGGCGGCGCTGCGGCGGTTTGCGCCGGGCATCGTGGTCGCGTGGATGAACCGGGCGGCGCGCCTGACGCCCCGGGGCGGCTGGGTGCTGGCCGGGCGGCTGGGCGGCTACTACGACCTGAAATACTACCGCCGCTGCGACCACCTGATCGGCAACACCCGCGGGATCGTCGAGTGGATCGCCAGCCAGGGTTGGCCGCCGGCGCGGGTTCACCACCTGCCGAATTTCGCGCCGGACCTGTTGGGCACGCCGCCGGCCCCCCTGCCGATTCCGCCGGGCACGCCGGTCGTCCTGGCCCTGGGCCGGCTGCACCGCAACAAGGCGTTCGACATCATGGTGCGCGCCCTGCCGCTGCTGCCCGGCGTCCATGCCGTGATTGCAGGAGACGGCCCCGAACGGCCGGCCCTGCTCGCGTTGGCGCGGCAACAGGGCGTAGCGGACCGTTTCCACCTGCTCGGATGGCGCACGGATCAGGCGGCGTTGCTGGCCGCAGCCGGCGCCCTGGCCTGCCCCAGCCGGCATGAGCCGCTGGGCAACGTCGTCATCGAGGCGTTCTCCGCCGGATGCCCGGTGGTCGCGGCAGATGCAGCCGGCCCGGTCGAGCTGATCGCGGACGGCGCAACCGGCCTGCTTGTGCCCCGCGAGGACCCCCGCCGCCTGGCCGACGCGCTCGGCGCCGTCCTGGCCGATGCCGCCCTGTCCACCCGCCTGGCCGCCGCCGGCCGAGCCTGCTACCTGGCCGATCACGCGCCGGCCGCCGTCCTGCACCGCTGGCGCTCCACCCTGGCCCGGCTGGCTGCCTGATGTGCGGCATCGCCGGCCTAGTCCTGTCACCCGCCAGCCCGCCGCCCGACCCGGCCGTCCTGACGGCCCTCGCCCGCGCCCTGGCGCACCGCGGCCCCGATGGCGGCGGCCATGCGACAGTCGGCCGCACCGCGCTGGTCCACACTCGCCTCGCCATCATCGACGTGGCCGGCGGCGACCAGCCGCTCTACGCCGGCCCCGCCGCGCTGGTCGCCAACGGCGAGGTCTACAACTACCGCGAGTTGCGCGACACCCTGCCCGGCACCCGCTTCGCCACCGCCAGCGACTGCGAGCCGCCCCTGCACCTATGGCTGCGTGACGGCGTCGGCTACGCGGCCTCCCTGCGCGGCATGTTTGCCATCGCCATCCACGAGCGTGCCCAGCGCAGCGTGACCCTGACCCGCGACCCCTTCGGCATCAAGCCGCTCTACATCGCCCAAATCGAGGGCGGCCTGGCCTTCGCCTCCGAGCCACAGGCCCTGCTGGCCGCCGGCCTGGTCCGCCGCACGCTGCGCCCGGCCGCGCGGGAGGAACTGCTGCAGGTGCAGTTCACCTCCGGCGCCGAGACCATCTTCGCAGGCATCCAGCGCGTGCTGCCCGGCGAGACCCTGCAGGTCGCCGACGGCCACATCCTGGACCGCACCCGCACCGCCGCCCTGCCCAACGGCGGCCCAGAAACCATCACCGAGGACGCCGCCCTGGCCCGCCTGGACCGAGCGCTGGAAGAAAGCGTCGATCTGCACCAGCGCAGCGACGTGCCCTATGGCATGTTCCTGTCCGGCGGCGTGGACAGCGCCGCCGTGCTGACCGTCATGGCCCGGCTGAACAGCCAGCCCGTCCGCGCCTACACCGCCGGCTTCGCCGCCCCGGGCGCCGCCGACGAGCGCGAGCACGCCGCCGCCGTCGCCCACGCCGCCGGCGCGCACCACGAAAC